>Ga0187833_10001807_pt1 | contig 23820 bp, 15 predicted proteins | sample ETNtaG_37_FD_167968 | JGI IMG/M metagenome (GOLD analysis project Ga0187833, IMG submission 167968) | Marine microbial and viral communities from oxygen minimum zone, Eastern Pacific Ocean - ETNP2014_SV_400_PacBio MetaG (Illumina Assembly) | ecosystem: Environmental > Aquatic > Marine > Hypoxic...
GCCTGGAATTGTTGCTGCAGGACTTGTTGCATCAGCTTCATCATACAACCATTTCAATGGTCAACTTGTTGTTCAGTTTAACGAGACCATTGATACAAGTAGTTATGATGGTACTAATGTAACTATCCATGATAATGAAAGTATTACTACAGAGTTTGTAACTTTGAATAATACTGGAGATACTGTCAATACAGGATCAAGTTCAAATTTCCTTAATGTAACCATTGCTGCTTTAGATATTGATAAGGTAAGTGGTTTACGGGCATCTGGACTTTTGGTAAATTTAACTACTGGAGCTATCAAAGATAATGCAGGAAATGCATATCGTGTAGATTTTGACCCAACAGTTACTAATTTCACCATCAATTCATACACCAATGATACTGAGGGTGGAAATATTACATCCGTTTCATACAATGAAAGTACTGGAGAAATGATTATTACTTTCAATGAAACAATGGATCCAAATCTTATTGATTTGGCAACAGTCTATGTTAGAAATGTTTCTGCACAAGGAGTAGACACTGATACAAGTATCAATGGAGCTACAATCGATAAAGCAAACAATGATACTACTGTTACCTTAACTTTAGGAGTTCCTGCGAGAAATAATATCTCCTATATGATTAATGGAGATTCAACACCAACTATTTATTTGGTGTACAATACTTCTGCAAATGCCAATTTCAAAGATATTGGTGGAATTGCAGCAGCTGACTTGAAGAATAACCAGACAGATCTTACTACAGTAACTCTTCAAACAACAGGTGCACAGTTGATCAGATACCCTCACATGAACACTACCTTTGGTAATGTTTTGGGTCAAAGATCTGAGCACACAAAAGCGGATGAAGTAAATTTCTCACTTCATTTCAACGATGTGGTAGCAACAGATCCTGCAAGTTTTGGAACTGTGAAAATTATCCACGCTGGAGGAGCAGAAGATACAGCTTCTTGTACAAGCATCAATAGATCAGTTGTTAATTGTACTGTATCAATCTCTACTGGAGATGATGGAGCTGCAAATATCAGCGTATCAGGTTTGAAGATGGCAAACGGCGTAACCAGTGTTGCAACTAATGCATCAAACATTGTGTTTGTTGATACGGTATCACCAACTCTAGTGAAAGTGGCATATCATGACCATGATTACAATGAAGCAAATAGAACATTTGATAACGTTTTGATCGAGTTTAATGAAAATGTTACTTCAGCTACAGGATCTGCTGTTAGAGCAACTACTACCGAGAGATTGGTGATTAGTGCAGCTGCAAATGATATCTTCAACTTAACTGTTACTGGCGATGTCTTCAACGGAAGCGGTGCCCACTCAGGTGGCGGCGGCGATCCAACTAGACTATCTAGTTATGCTGCTGGAGCTAACTTCAGAGCATTCCTGAACCTATCATATGTTAATATCACTTTGAATGATACTGTTAACTTCACTCAAAGAGGACTATTTGACCCAGCTGCTGAGAAAGAGGGTAATATCTCTGGATTACGATTGGGAGTTGGTCAAGATATTATCAGTGATTATGCTGGAAACTTAGCTGCTACAAATGGACGACATGATATTGCGGACGGAATCGTACAGTTTACTGCTAATCAGCTGAAATATTTCAGCGTACCATTCTGTGTTGATCAGGATGATATTAGCAACCAAACAGGTACTGCAACAGGATCCATTAAGTCCTTTAGTCAAAGTGGATTCACCACAATAACTTCAGGTCAGGTTAACCCGTTACTTGGTTATGAGGCAAATATCACACGAGACTTTAACTTGTTTGTACACACCAAGTCAAAGGCTAACTGTGCTATTGTAGCTCATTCAACATCTATTAACCAAAACTTTACATTACTTGGTGTTGATAACAGTAACAGAACCAATGCTACAAACTTGTTTGCAAGTCTTGGAGATGGAGCTCAAGTAAATAACTTGTATCCAACTCCAAACACAATTGCTACAATTGAAACCAGTGTTGCTCAGTATAATGCAAGAACATTCGATCCGTTCACTGCTTACTGGGTATTCCCAGATTTCGATACAAGCAGCAAGAACTTCAACGGTTTGGGTATCAATTAATTAATTTTTTTATTTTATTTTTTAACTTACATTTCAAAACATAATTAGGGGGTATGAAAACACAAATGCTTAGAAAACACTTTGTTTTATTATTGATGTTCTTACTGGCCATTGGTATGGTATATGGAGCAGATGAATCTGCAGTGAATTCTCACTCATTTTATGGATCAGTTACAGCAGGTGGTGTTAGTGCAGTATCTGGCGCAACTGTTTGTGTCTCTGGTGCTGGTGATGACTGTATTAGTGTCAGTCCAGTAGGTTTGTATGGAGCTGCTGAAGCTAATGCAGATAAATTAGTGGCCGTTTGTACAACAGGAGATACAATTTCATTTACTATTGCCGGTTCTGGTTGTACTGGGACAAGTACACTTACTACAACCTGTGATCCTATCTCTATTACAGATTTGACGCTTGCTTTTAGTGGTACCTGTGGTACTGCTGCAGCTTCCACTAGTGGAGGCGGCGGAGGCGGCGGAGGCGGTTCTGGTGGTGGATTTACTGGGTCTAGTATAGCATCCACAACAGATATTTCTGGAGAGGCAGGATTTTCTTCAGGTGATGCTGTAACTGCCGCTTTGAGTCAAGGAGATGTTGCAACTATTACTATTGGTGACACTACCTACGAGATTACATTAAGCACACTTACAGACGACTTTGTTGTTATAGAGTATGATGAAGACTTTATTACTTTACAACCTGGAGAGGCTACCAGAATTGATCTCAATGGTGATGGTAAAGCAGATGTGAGTGTTCAATTAAACTCAATCGTAGGTGGAGAAGCAACTTTGAAATTTGTTAAATTACAAGACATTTCTCCTAGAGCTGGTGATGATACAGGAACTGGTGCAGCAGATGGATCTCAAGATTCAGCTAAAGCATCTGGTGATCGAGCACCACTAAAAGGTGTTATTGTTGTAATTGCAATTGTCTTACTAGGACTTGTTGGATACTTTATCTACCTCAGAAGACCACGATAAATTCTTTTTTTACTTTTATTTTTACTTTATTTCTAGTTTTTAATATCATTATTGCACAAACATAACACTTATATAGGAGTATGGCCGATATTTAAATACTATGGCGGCTAAAGATTTTAATCGAGAGCTCAATTCTTACTTGAATACTCGTCGACAAGGGACGAGCCTTAAAGATCAATTTCTCTCTACGTTTAAACAAGATAAACCTAAAGAACCTGAGCCTGAGGTGTTCTCTGGATCTACTATTGAAGTTGTAGAGCATGAGACTGAAAGTTTTTTTGAGCGTTTGGGAAAAATGTTAGGGATGGGTAAATCTAAGAAAGTCGAGGAAATTTCTGATGATATTGATGTTGATGTGCAAGAAGTTACTGTTACAAGCAGTCCTGAGTTTGAAAAGGAAGAGAAGGAATTTGAAGGGGAAGCAAAACAAGCTAGTTTCATTGATAAAATGGTGGGATGGTTTTTCACTAAGAAGGATACTGAAGAACACACAGAGGTAGAATCTGTTGAAGTTTCTCCTGAGCAAAATTTTAGAGATGAGATTGAAGCTTTAGAACAGGATGAGGAACGATTGGAGATTCAAGAGCAAGATATTAAACGAAAGAAAGGAGAGGTCGTTAAGCAAATTCTTGATAAGTTTGTCTCTCAGGTTGAATTTAAGGAAGGGAGTTCTAAGGAAGAAGTGAAAGAAGTTGCTAAGATTACGTTAAGTGTTATCAAAAAACTTCCTAAGGATGCATTGGTAGAGTTTAAAGATTCATATGAATTTTCACGATTTAAAGAAATTCTTAAAGATAATAATCTCGTTAAGCAGGCTGATAAAGAGGAATCCTAATACATGTTTAGAAAGCAATTTTTGGTGTTGTTTCTTGCATTACTTTTATCTCTAAGTGTTCATGCTATTACTGTTTCTGATATTCCTACTAAGGCCAACCTTGGTGATTTGGTTTCTATTGACGTTACAGTTGAGCAACCTGAAGATATGCAAGCATTGCTTAGTGTTATTTTGCAATGTCCTAATGTAAATTTGCCATTTTATACTAATTTTATTGAGCTCAGTGCAAACCAATCAAAAACTTCTACTGTTCCAGGGATAACGTTTATTTCTATTATGGAAGGACAATGTTCATTTCTTGGGCAGTTAAAACGGCTAGATAATAGTGTTATTGAGGAACGAGCTACCAATAGTATGGAAGTGACGAGTACTTTACCCTTTACTGCCAGTTTTGAAGAGAAAACGTATGATCCTGGAGATAACATTAAAATTACAGGAGATTTTAGTGTGACTTACGATAATTTTGATTATGCAGAATTACAATTAAAGCTAGGTGGAACTACTGCCAAAAATATTACAAAGACTAGTTTTTCTAAGACACTACGTGTACCAGATGATGCACCAGCAGGTAGTCAGACTGCGAAATTGTCCGTTAGTGATGCGTTTGGTAACAAAGGTGTAGTTTCTCTACCTATTCAAATAACCCAGATTCCTTCGGCTGTTTTGGTGGATTTGAATAGATACTTGTATACTCCAAATGAGACTATGCAGGCTGTTGTAAATTATGTTGATCAAGCAAATACCACAATTCCTGATCCTATTAGTGTAAAGTTGGAAGGTCCTAAACAATTGCTGTTACGAGATGTTTTGGACGAGAAAACAGTTACAGATAACGTGTATACGTATAGATTTGGTTTACATGCAGAGCCTGGAGATTATCGTCTAACTACAACAGCTGGAGAGATGACCACGGTAACTTATTTTAATGTGAGCGTCGTTAAGGATTTATCAGTTACTTTTGATGATTCTCGAGTTATTATTTTTAATTCAGGGAATGTTAAGTATGATGATGATATTACCATAAATATTCCTAATTCAGAGGAAGCTGTTACGAATGCTATATCATTGACACCTGGAATTCAGACGGTTATTGACCTTTCTAAGTATGCCGTTGAATCGGGCGAACAACCGGTTAAAGTTACTTTTAGTAGAGGTGGTAGTAGTCGGAGAAGCTTAGGTGCAGGTAGTGCCACAGAAGAACAACAGAGTGAGCAAGGGGTTGGTACTACTGCAGGATCTGCTTCTGAGTCTAATTCCCAAGAATCTACCGTGTCAGATACTATTCATATTGAGAAGAAAGGAATATTTAGAGCCACGGGTGCTGCTGTTGCAGGTGTAGTAACAAGTCCATCTCTTTGGGCATTTTTTCTTGTAGTGGGTGCGATTGTAGGTTCATTTATTTTTATTAAGAAAAAGGGATTTGGAGGGGGTGAACCTTCTGAAGATATTGATCTTAGCAAGGTGCAACAAGCCATGGATGATCATGAGATTACTCCTGAAGCTCGAACTGAAATTAAACGGGTTGCTGAACCTGTCATGCAGGCTGCTCCTGAACCTAAAGATGAAGATATTGTTGTAGAATTGGATGATGATTAGAATATAGAAATAAAAAAATAAAATAAAAAAATTTAAGTCCCTTCTTGCCAACTGTTCAAGTATTTCTCCTGTTCAGGTGTTAAGGTATCAATTTTAATTCCCATGGACTCTAATTGTAGCCTGGAGATTTCTTGATCCTTTTCTGGATCTAATTGATATACTTTGTTTGAGAGTTTTCCTTTATTTTGTGCTAGGAATTCACAAGCAAAGGCTTGGTTACAAAACGACATAGCCATGATGGTAGATGGATGTCCTTCTGCAGCTGCAAGATTGATTAATCTTGCTTCTCCTAATACAAAGACTTTTTTGTTGCCCAGCATGTATTCATCCATATACTCTCTGATTTTTCTATGGTTTGTAGCTAGTTTTCCTAATTCTGCTACATTGATTTCAGAATCGAAGTGACCAGAGTTAGCTACCATTGCACCATCTTTCATTGTTTTCATATGGTGAATATCGATCACGTGCTTGTTACCTGTTACCGTCACAAAGATATCTCCTAGTGGGGCTGCTTCTGCCATAGGCATAACTCTAAACCCATCCATGGCAGCTTGTAGTGCTCTGAATGGGTTTACTTCAGTCACTATGACGTTTGCATCTTGACCTTGTGCTCTTCTTGCTAGGCCTTTTCCACATTCTCCATATCCTACAACAACAAATGTTTTACCTGCAATGATTACATTGGTTGCTCTTAGGATTCCGTCGATTGTGGACTGTCCTGTTCCTTTCAGATTATCCATTAGATGTTTTGTGTCTGCATCATTTACAGCTACCATAGGATATTTGAGTGCGTTGTCCTTGACCATGGAATTTAATCGAATAATTCCAGTAGTGGTTTCTTCAGCCCCTCCAATAATTTCTGGAAGAAGTTCTGGATGTTTAGTGTGAATTTCCGTTACTAAATCACAACCATCATCAATGGTGATGTGTGGTTTAAACTTGATGACGTTTGTTAGATATCGGTAGTAATCTTCGTTTGATTCTCCTTTGTATGCCCAGATATTTACACCTTCTTCTGCTAATGCTGCTGCAACATCATCTTGAGTTGAGAGAGGATTACAACCCGTGATTGCCACTTCTGCTCCTCCAGCCCTTAATGTTCGTACTAGAATTCCCGTTTCTTTAGTTACGTGGAGAGCTAGACCCACCTTTAGTCCTTTTAGTGGTTGTTCCGTTTTGAATCTTTCTCTTACTTGTAAGAGGGCTCCCATTTGCATTTCTGCCCATTCAAGGTTCTTTTTACCTTGCTCTGCTAATTTCATATCCTTTACTTCATAATTTTCTCCTGTATCCATATAGATCACCTTGTTAGTTTATGAGATAGGGAAGTAGTGGATGATTTATATATATTTGTCTCTATTATGTTTAATTTGTCCAAGAATAGTGGATATTTATGGACAAATATAGTAAGTTTTATATAGTAGTTGGACAGTATACAGTATATTAGGAGTTTGGTGAGGCTCTCTGGAGATTTTCAACCCCAACGTTGATACCCTTCCTTCTACCGGGGGAGTCTTACTATTTTTTTTATAATAAAAAGAGTTAGATTGAGTGCTAAAGAACTGATGGAATTACAAGAGAAAGATCGGAAAATTATTGATTTGCTTAGAGAGGATGCTCGAGCTACTATTCGAGACATTGCTAAACGAACTTCTTTACGACCGAGTACGGTCCATCAACGAATGCAGAAGATGGATAAAGAAGGAGTGATTGAGAAATATACTGTCAAGTTGAATAATGATAAAGTGGGTGAGAATTTTATTGTGTTTATTATGGTTAAGAGTTCTAAAGATATTGAGAAAAGTGCTTTGAAGGATGATCGGATAAGAGAAGTGTTTGGAGTTACCGGTGGTTTTGATTTAATGATTAAATGTAAGTTTAAAGATATCGTTGACTTTAATGATTTTATTATTGCTTTCCGTAAGAAGGATGGTATTGAAGCTACTGAAACAGTAGTGAGTACGGTTACAATTAAAGAAGAGCTTTGATTCACCCTAAGTTTTATAAATAAAATCAAATTTACTACATCATGGATTCAATAATGCCTGAAGAATATATACTTTGGGACTTATTCATTCTTTATCAGACATCGATTTGGAAACTTGAAGATTTAATTATTAATGGTACAACAGATGAAAATTTTCGAGATCATAACATGGCTGGCAGAGATTTACTGATAACTCTTGGAACTATTAAATTAAGACAATGGGACAAGCCAACTTTTTTTTGGAGGCAAGAGAGTTATTACGTAGAAGTTATGAAGCACTGGACGCTTATTTTGATGAAACTTCTAATATGGAATGTCTTGCTTATCGAGGATTTCAACAGGAAAGAAGAGACGATTTAGAGAATTTTATCACAGCAGATTAATATTATTGGATCGAACTAATATCTACTTTCTCATTTAATCTTGCAGGCATTTGTGCAACTACCTTAGCTGCTGCATAGGATGCAATTTTTCCTGCTTCTGGTAACGGTAAGGCATGAGTGATTCCGTAGAGGATGCCAGCTGCATACATATCTCCCGCTCCAGTTGAGGAAATGGGATTCGTTGAAAAAGGTTCTATTTTAAAAAAATCAATGTCTGTTTTAATGAACGAACCTTGGTCTCCCAGTTTTACACAGGCAATGTGACACATCTCTGCAATTTCATGGAGTGCACCTTCTGGATCATCTAGTTCTGTGAAAGCTTCTGCTTCAGAGTCATTTGCAAATACAATATCTACGTGATCTTGGACAAATGTTTTGAAAGCTTCGAGGTTTCGTTTAATTAATCCTGCATCGTTTAGATCTATTGAAACTTGGACGTTATTTTCCTTTGCAATTTCTACTGCATGCAGAATAAGTTCCTTAATTTCAGGAGCTTCTAGTTGGTATGCTTCAAGGTGTAGGATTTTGCTTCTTTTCAGATCTTCGTCGATAAAATCCGGTTTTTTTAGGTTTACTGCAGCACCTAGGTGCGTTGCAAATGATCTTTCTTTGTCAGGTGTGATAAATGTTATGGCATGACCGGTTTGAAATGAATCCGATTTTACCATATTTCCTTTGATTCCTTCTTTTTCTAGAATAGTTTCGTATAAATCTCCGTGTTTGTCATCACCAATCTTTCCAAAAAAAGCTCCTATTCCTCCTAGATTTGCTATGCCTGCAATAGTGTTTGATACAGATCCTCCTGGGAAGTTTTGCATGGGAAGATGGCTAATTTTGTCTAGCATTTCTTTCGCTTGATCTTGTTCTATGAGAATCATCTCTCCTTTATTGAGTTTAAAGTCCATTAATGTTCGGTCATCTACTTCAATTATGATGTCCATTAGAGCTGAACCGATACCAAAGACGTCTATGGTTTTTTCTTCCATAAGACAAGATATGTTTGGAGGGGTTTATAATCATTATGTTGGTGAAGAAGATAGTACTGTAATATTTTTCTTCGTAAACTTAATATATTCATAATTCTTTTTTTATTTAGATGAATAAGAAAGCACAATGGGTGGGGATGATTCATAGAGCGTATCAGAGTGAAGAGTCACGAAAAAGAAAGAGCAAAGCATATCTTTTGAAGCATCAAGGATGGAGCGTAGAAGATATAGCTGTTAACCTTAAAGTATCTCCATCCACAGTGAGGAAATACTTACGGGAGAAACCTTCCTCTGAAAAAGTAACCTTTACTGTAATGAAGAAGGATAAACCTCAATCTCCACAGGACCGGAAAGAAATAGTAGTGATGTATCTGATGCCATTTGTATGGATCCCACTTATGGGTGTAATGTTATTTTTGTGGGATAGTTTGTGGTCAGTCCTCCTATCTATCGTTTTCATTGTGTTTATCTATAAGGGAATAGTGAATCATATGAGGGGTAAAAGGAAGTAGGTAGTTTTTACAAGCAACTTTCGCTACCTTTATTAACTACCAAAATCACCATATAATTATAATTGTGCGAGGCGAATAAACATGACAATATCAAATAAATTAAAAAGAGAAATTAATGGTGTTACAACACTTTTGAGTTATTTTCATAATAACACAGATATCATAGTTCCAGATTTAAGTCTAGAATTCATAGAGTTTGTTGATACTGACAGATATAATTGGAACCTAGACACTAGAGATTGTGTGAGACTTATTGAGAAAGTTGAACTTAATGTTAATGAGATGTCTACTAAAGATCAAGGATGGCAACAAGATATACATACATTGAAAAATCAAATCAGAATGATCTTGAATGTAATGCATGCAAACCCTCCAGCCCAAGATCGAGCTATTTTTCAGTAACGTGGGTAATTATATAATTACGCCTAAAATTTTATAAACCCCCTATTAGAAGTAGATTCTCAGGAGGTGAAACTAAATGGATAAAAAAGAAGATATTATGACTGCCAGTGGTGTATGGATAGCATCTACCACAGGATCAGAATATGTGCCAAATGTTTGGTATGTACCAAGATAAAGGATTTATCGAAACCTTTACAAACTTCTGGGACAATCATACGTTATGGTTGTTCAAGTTGTTTTATTCATTGCTTTTGGAGTCCTCATATGGTACATTTTCACTCTTCATAGAAAAATCACAAATCAAAATGTGGCATATGGTCAATTGAAAAGTGAGCTTCATTCTAGATCTGTTAAGCATGGATTTGCTTGGGAGCAATTTGTTCCGTTCATTAAACATTTTCCTTACAACAAGAATAACTTCAAATTCCTAGGAATACCGGTTGATGGAATTGCCTTTGAGGATGGTAAAATAGTACTATGTGAATTTAAAACAGGGAATTCTCAACTAAACAATTCTCAGAAAAAAGTTAAAAAATTAGTAGAAGAAGGAAAGGTCACTTTCGAAGAATTCAGATACTAGTAGTTTAAATTCCGAAACCTTTACAAGTTATGACCATTCTCCTACCATAGTATGAGAAGTAAAGAATATTTTATAATAAAAAATAAGTTTGATGATGAGCTTAAGAAGTTCATATGAAATAGGGATGGGAATAAGTGTAAGAATTGTAATAAAAATTTTTTTACTGAGGTAGACTATGTTAAAAAATATTGTAAAGAATTATCAAAAATTGAAGAGTTTGAAGTTTTTAAATGGACACAAACTTGTAACAATTGTTTAAAAGATACACCTAGAGTTAGTTATTATGTTGAACTTGATTATCCTTATTGTATAGGACAGCAAGAAAAGCTTGATAAACTTTTATTGGACAAGTATGAATTTGTTAAAGATGGTTTTAGTTGTACCATGGATTCTAAATGTATTGCTAACCATTATATTCATTGTGAAATGATTCAAGGAAATTACTATATTAGGGGTGAAATAAATGATCTCCGTTTGGAAGAAGGAATGCCTAAAGAATTAATGGATGGTACTATTCCCAATGTTTTGAAAAAAGAGGATTTACATATTATGGAAGAAAATGTTCAGCCAAGAATGGAAAAAGAACCCCATGAAGGTCATGTCCACCATATTGATGAAAATAGAATGAATAACCACCCTGACAATTTAATGCTCCTTTGTATCAATTGTCATACTAAGATGCACTGCGAAGAGAAAAATGATTGATTTTATAGAAGAGTTCTGGGATGCTATGCCGAGCTGGGTAAAAGCTACATTGATTAGTATGGCTTTTGGTTTTACGCTTATTTTGGCAATTAATTTATTTGTTGGTGAAGAGGAGCGAAACATGTAGAAGAAGCCCTAGGAGCAGAGGAAACCGTTAATACAATGGTTCAGGAAAGTGTTGCGGAAGGAACATCACTCGTCGCAGTCGAGCTAACTACAGAAATGATAGAAGTAGGAGAACATTTGGCACAAGATTTTAAGAATCCTCGAGATAGAGCCACATTTCAATTTTTCTGGAACATACTTATTGTGTTGCTTGGCATAGCAATTTTACTCACAGGTTATCAAGCTATTAGGAAAGTAATATAGATTATTTCTACCCTACATGGACAAGTCTTTCTAAATCATTCCATAATCTATCAAACTCTTTGAGATATTGATTGGCAATTTCTTTATTGTGGATGATTAATACATTTTCATCATTGGCTGTGTTTCCATTGCTTGTTGGGTTGTATGAACCTGTAATTACTATTTTATTGTCGAGAATAAACACTTTATGGTGGAATGTGGCAGAGGTGTTGTCACCTTTAATGTTCATGCCTAGTTTTTGCATGTTTTGATACTGTTCATATTTCATATTCGTTCTTGAAGATTCATGGATACCTTTAATGTTGGCTGTGTGTCGTTTTCTGATTAAAAGATTTGCAATATCTTTGTCTGTGAATGAGAATGTCATAAAACGGATAGATGTGGCGTTGTTAATTAAGGGTAAGATATGTGTTTTACAGTTATCTTCAGGACAGAAATAGTTCTCAATCTTGTTATTGTTGATTATTATTTTTGGATAAGGAACAGGAGGGCCACCACTATATTGTCCTTCCCACATTTCATCAAATTCAGCTTGGTAGTTTATGGCTAAAGCAGGGGAGGCAATGAATAAAAGATTGTTATTGTTTTTTGTATTTCCCCTTACTGTGGGGTTCATTGACCCTGTAATGACTACTGTGTTATCTAAGATACAGAATTTGTTATGCATGAGTTTTTTCCCTTTAGAGAGTTTGTAGTTGAGGTTTTTAATGTTATTTTTTGGGAGATGTTTCTCATAGGTATTATGGATGATTATTTTATGTTCCTTTTTTGCTATGCTGTTAGTAAGATCTGCTAATTGTAAATCAAAAAATGCACATTCGACGATCTTTGCTTGATTGATATATGCAATCATTTCTCGTTCACAGTTATCTTGTGGACAGAAGAGTATTTTGAAGAGGGAAGTTTGCTCAGTTGGATGTTGTTGTGTTGAAGGTGCTTCGGAACATGCAATTAAGAGTATAATTATGAAGATTAGGGTTATTTTTTTCATAATTAATTATAGAACTCGTGTTTAATATGTCCTTGTACTCTATTTTGTAAATATTTCTGGAGAACCTGAATCTATTCGGAGTTACTTTGCTAATTTTTTTATTTTTTCAATACTTTTTCGTAATGTTTGTGGAATGTCCGGAAAGGATTTTTTCATGGCATCAGTTATTTTTTCTACTGAAGTATCTTTAGTCATTGGTTCAAATTTTAGGTTGTGTTTTTTAGCTAAGATAACAGTTTCTTTATCTGTTAAGGGCAGGAATAATTTTACTAACTTCTTGTCTTCTACTATTTTTTTCTTGTTAAAAACTGTATGAAGAAATGTGTTATTCTCATCATCTGTCGTCCAAGGGAGCACAATCTTGGTTGCTTTTTCCTCTTCAGATGTGAATGTAATGGGTAGGTCTCCTACAATATCTTTTACCATATGCTTGACAAATGGATCTTTAGCCAGAATGATGTCATTCTTTTGGAATATTCTCTCTAATCGAGCATACTTTCTGAGCTTTTTCTCCAATTTTTCAATTTCTTTATCCATTTATAGAAGTAGGTCTCTTTCTCTTTTTAAATTGTATTATGGAGTGTAGATTTCTTTGGTGTTCACTTGTTACCACTCACAGATGAACCATTAAGCGAAACATTTATATACCTGCTATACTACTCTATAGTAGTGTGGGGGATTGGTTTTATGACTAACCCTTATTTTCACAATCACCTCTTTTTCCCTTCGGCGGGTTGCTTCGGTAACCCGTTGTTGGGTTTTATTATCATTTATCTTTTACTTGTTTTCTATTTACTTTTTTGTATTTCTTTTTCTTCTTTTTCGATGTATTGATGAGTTTGAAATTTACTATTCCAGCAGCAAGGAATAATCCAGCGGCTAGTCCTGCAGTGAAGAGCACAATATTATTTTGATATTTGACCAGGAACGATCCAATATAGCTATTTTTAAGATTCTTCAGTTCATTTCTTGTCATAAATCTTCCCGTTAAGGAGTTCTTGGTGTTGAAATACATGTTAAAATTGCTGAGTTCTGCAGCATATTCTATGTAGATGAGTGATGAATACGGATCCTGAGTAGATAAGGAGTTAGCGTATTCATAATAACTGTATCCTAAGATTGGAAATATTCCTTTTTGTATTTCTCTGTGTAGACTTTTTTGAACAATAGCTAATTTATCTTTAATTACGGTTTGTAGTTGATCTTCTTGTACTCCTAGATTGTTTAAAACTACATTGGCTCCTGCTTTTGCTTTTGATGCTGTAAAGAGACAGAGGGCAAATGATCCATTTCTTTGATAGTATTTTGCTTCTTTTATTTCATCAGCTGCATCTTGGGCAGAATTGGGAAGATAGATTCTTGCATATTGTAATCGTTCTTCAGCTTCACTAATCTTTTTTACACACGACATTTCTACTACTTCTGGATCTAGTTTTGCTCTTGTAGATCCCGTATCAAAAAAGGTTGCCCATGATAGAGCCGAGTATCCTCTTTCCATAGCATATGCCAGTTGATCTGTACTAGAGGAGTTTTGTTCTAAAATTTCTTCTAATTCAGTTATGGCTTCATCAACTCTTAATTTTACTATCAAATAACTTTGGACATCGGTTAATGTGGTGAGTGGTTTGTAATCAATTTCCCTACTTAAATCTGCAAATGTGAAATGTAATTCTTGTGCTCTCTCTTGAATTTGTTCTGATGTGAGGTTTTGTAATTCAAGAATTAATCTTCTGTATTGATAATTTGCACCGAAGCAATACGATGCTGCAGAGTAATAGCTTCCTTCTCCCTGAGCTTTATCAGCTCGAGTGGTGAGGTTGATAATTTGTAATTCTCTTTCTGTCATATCTGGGCTGATTTCTACTTTCGTATGGGACTCCAGGAATTTATTTTGTAATCCTTGCGCTCTTGAGCAGAGTTTATCTGCTAAGTTTTCCATTACTTTGCTATACTGATCGTCAAGGATAATTTCATAATTTCCATTTGAATTGTTGATAGGCGTGTAATGTGCCAAGGCATCTACAATATCTCCTACTTCTATTACCTCAATTCCTATTTCATTTCCAAAGGCTACTAAGTCTAATGATTGGGATGTTATGTTTTCTTTATGATATCTTGTACCCGATGGAATAAGAACTTTCTCTAGATGGTTGTCATTTGCAGCTTGTATTTTGGCTTTTATTCCCGATACAGGTCCTATAAAACCTCCTGAGTTGATTGTTCCGGTCATGGCAACCTTTGCATCTGGCTGTTCTCCTTCGAGTAACGCCATGGTAAGGATGGTGATGGCAGCACCGGCTGAAGGACCACCGATAATATATGAATCAGAGTTTATGGTATAGATAAAGTCATATTTTGAACAGTCTTTTTCTAGAATGGAGCAAGCTACATCCTTTGCAAATCTTGTTGAGATTTGAGTATCTACTTTCGTTAATGGGAACGTTTCAATAAATACTCTCCCTTTACCTGATTGAAGTTCTAGGGTGAGGTCTGCTACCGATCCTTGATTTGTTTCTTCTTGGACTGCTAGTAGGGCTATATTTCCTGTCATAGGTCGGGCAGCAGCTGTTGTGCAGAGTATCAAAAGAAGTCCTATGAGTAATAGTGTTGATTTTGACAGGTTGTTCATTTTTAGATGGAAGATATCATACTATAAAAAAGTATATGAGCTGGGGGATGTACTATTTATTCGCCCACTCATTGTAGATATCATGTGCCTCCTGTATTTTTTTGTAGAGTTTGTTTTTCATTGGTTTTGATACGTACTTTGAGGAGGCTAATATGGTGTACTCAGCTAATGCTTCTTTGTACCATTTTCTAGCCATTCTGAATTCTTTTTTCTTCGCAAGTTTTTCCATAATATCTACTGTTTTCAGTACATTATTAGCTCTGCTCTTGATGTGGGCAGGATTATCTTCTACCTTAGGGTGTTTATGGATTATTTTATTCATTCCCCATGGTTTCCACCAAGATATGTTATTTGTGTTCTTTGATTTTGGTTTTGATTTTCGGACTATTGGTTTTTGTTGAACTTGTGGAGTTGGTTTTTCTTTGAATTGGAGATTCTTAATTGCTTTTGAGACGGTTCCCATATGACTCTTTATGCTGTGTTTGAGGGTGTGAATCGTGTAGGCAATTTTTGCTTTTTGTTCATCTGATAAGAAATTACTTTCCATGTATCTGTTTGCATCTTCCTCTAGTGATTTTTCTACAGAAGATGCGTCAATAGTATCTCCTGCTTCAAGGTAGTGTTCAATCTGAGTTTTCTTTTGATTGAATTTTGCAAGTAATGAAGATGATTCTATTCTCTGAATATTTCTATATGCTGTTGTTAACATTGCGTGGATTTGTTTCTTGATTATAGTTGGGAGTTGTCTGCCCCCAGGAGCGTTGTATTTTTTATGCATTTTTATGTATATGGCAATAGCTTTTTGAGGATTGTTTTCGTCTAGTAGTTGTAAGAGTTTCTTTGTGTTATCTTCAAACCATTGTTTTTTATCTTGGTGTGGTTCATCATCTGTGGATTCTTTTTTGGCTGTAGTTTTATGTTTTCTTCTCCAGACCCAGATGAGTCCTATAAGTAAGGTGAAGAATATGATTCCACCAACTGAAGATGAAGCATCTCCTCCAAATCCGAAAGCTCTTCCGATCAATCCAGATCTTCTACTTTGGCTGTTTTCAATAAATGTAAGTAGAGAGTCATCTTGACAACTATCTAGTGTGAGTGGAGGTGTGCTTATCTCACATTCTCTAATGTCTAAGCATGATCTTTCTCTGAGTCCTTCATTTTCTTCTCCACAGGCTGACCATGGGGTGCAACTCCAATCCGGTACACAGTCTAATTGTGTTGGGGCTCCAGAGAGTGCGAATAAGGAGAAACTCTTTGGTCTTCCTACAAAGAATACAAAGCCATCTTTTTCATCTACTCTTTCAGTTGGTTGTGCAATCCATTTTGATCCCACCTGTTTGTATAGGCCAATACTAGGATCTTCTTCTAGAAGCTCAACAGGGATTCTGTAGACTATTTCTGCAAAGGCAAAGTCGTCCTTTTGTAGATTGTTTTCAATTTCGTAGTAGTTTAAGACGTTGGCATCGAATACTTGTTCTTCAGCTGGAGTTATTATTTTTATGACGTTGATGTTGACTCCTGTTCGCAGCTGTTTGAGGATAAATCGTATTCCTAACATATATTCATCTTTCACTGGGAGGTTGTAGGACTCTCCATCTCTTATTACAGCAAAGAATTTTCTATTTAGATTCTTGGATGCAATTGGTTTAGGAACTTGGATAGGTGCAATTGTTGAACTTCCTCCTCCTGCTCCTCCACCGCCACCGCCTCCTCCTGAGTCTCCGCTGGATGGAGTAGCTGTAGTACATCCTTCATCGATGGATCCATCACAATCATTATCAATACTATCTGAACATACTTCTGCAACTCCTGGATTGACGTTTGCGTCATTATCATTACAATCCAATCCTGATCTTTGATCTGAATCATATCCATCACTGTCAATGTCATTTGTTACAATCAGGGTAATGTTATTGCTGGCAATACTTGTTGACTGGTTAGTAGCGTTGATGATAATGTTAGTTGTAGTTGTGTTGTTCGGGAATGGAATTAAGGTTAAGTTTTCTCCTGTAATGTTTACTGTGATATTTTCAGGGAAGGATGCTGTGAAATTAAATAAGTCATTATCATCATCCGAAAAGTAGAGTGAGAGGTTTAATGAAATATTAGTATCTGAAATCCAGGTTTGATTTGGAATAACTGATGCAGTTTGTGGTGTATCTCGTATGGTAATTGTAGTATTTGTAGCTGTGCCATTAGTAGTTCCATCTCCAAAGGTTACTTGGGCCGTCCAGTTTTGTGGATGGGAGGTATTTCCAGCCAAAATTGTGGAAATGTAGGTGAGATTGTTGTCATTTATTCTAATACTGAACTGAGTAAGGTCTTCCCATTCTACCGTGTTGTTAAACCATCTAATGTGAGCTGTAATGTTATCATTATCTGTATCTGTAGTGTTCACCCAAAGAGTTAGGTTTTCTAAGGTTCTATTTGCTGCTGATGTATTGGATGTGTTTAGAACTATTGAATTTGTAGTTGGGGCAGAGTTTGCAGGGAGGATGATTAGGGAGTGATTTTCAGGTGATGTGTTGAGCGTTCCGTCTCCTACCACTATTTGTGCCGTCCAATTATCATGTACCGTTGTGTTTGAGGATATAATTGTTGAAATAAGTTGGAGAATATTGTCTGTATTAGAGAAAGTAGTGTTAAGAGTTTTGTTTTCTGTGGAGTTGGTGAACCATCTTACATACGTTGTTAAAGTATCTGTGTCATTATCTGTTGAGTTTATCCACAGGGTTAGATTTTGTGTAGATAGATTGGAGTTTCCAGCTGATGTATTGAACACAACTTGCGATATCGCTGGAGGGGTGTTGTTTATGAGTATTGAGAGGTTGAGGATTGAAGAGTTTAAGGTATTGTCTCCTACGATAATAGATGCTGTCCAATTTTCTCCTTTTGTTGTATTTGGACTGTAAATAGTCGAAACTAAGGTGAAACTATCAGCCGTTACATCGGTGGTAGCGAATGAGGTATCTCCATTGAGTGTAACTGATTCATTAAACCACCTTACGCTTGCTGTGATGGTATCATCATCGATATCAGTAGCGTTAATCCACAAGGTGAGGTTTTCTGTGGTGTAATTGGTCGTTCCTGATGAGGTATTGATGACAAATGAAGTTATGGTTGGGACTGTTGTGTTAATTATCATTGAGAAGTTTTGTGGTGTAGAATTGAGAGTTCCATCATCTATCGTGACCATAACCGTCCAATTTTGTCCTTTTGAAGTATTTGTTGAGGTAATAGTATCTCCAAAGGTAAGCACATTATCTGTCATGGTTGCAGTGATACTTGTGTGTGGAGTCACTTCAGCTGAATTATTGAACCATCTGAGATGAGCTTTGATTGTATCACTGTTTTGATCAGTAGCATTAATGTAAATTGTTAAGTCTTCATCTGTTCTGTTTGTTTGATCTGTATCTGAGGTGTTTAATCTAGCTGAATTTAAGACTGGTCGAGTTGTGTTGATAATTAATGAGTAGTTTTGGATGGTAGTGTTGATTGTTCCATCTCCTATGATTACGGAGGCTGTCCAATTTTCATCTACCCTTGTGTCTGAGCTGTTTATTGTGAAGATAAGTGCTTGAGCATTGTCTGTTAATCCTTTTACTTGGAAGGATTGATCAGGCCAGAATTTAGATGAGTTATGCCAATCGAAGTATGCAGTTAAAGTATCTGAATCCAAGTCTGTTGCGTTAATCCACAAGGTGAGATTCTGGAACGTTTCGTTATTTGCTGTTGGGCTGGAGTTTATGACGATTTCATTTACTGTTGGGATGGTATCGTTTATTATCAATGAGAAATTTTGAGGGGTTGTGTTGAGACTTCCATCACTAATGATAATTTCTGCTGTCCAATTTTCATCTCTTGTAGTATTAGGATAGAAAATGGTATCTCTTAAGTTTAAGGTGTTCAATGTTATCGATTGAGCTGTGTAATTTGAAGTATTCTGCATTCGTATGGAATTATTGAACCATTTAATGTGTGCAATCAAAGAATCTACATCTTCATCTGAGGCGTTGACCCATAATGTAAGATTATCTGATGTAAGATTGGTTGATCCTGCAGAGGTATTGATGAATGCCAACTCTAAGATAGGTCTTGTGCTGTTGATAATTAATGAATAGTTTATGAATGAGGTGTTACTTTCTCCATCTGAATATCTTGCCATAACAGTCCAATTTTGTCCTTTGGTTGTATTACCAGATGTTATGTTGCTGATTCTTGTTGGGAGGTCTAGGCTAATATTTTGAGATCCAGTTAAACCTGGGAGTTCAGTTGTTCCATTAAACCATCTAAAGTAGACGGTAAACTGAGTCTCATTATCAAGATCTTGGATTTGGTGCCAAAGGGTTAGATTTTCATCTGTTTCATTTAATCTGTCTATGGATGTATTTATTTCTGTGAGACTAGTATTTGGAGGGGAGTTTCGGATGATTATGGAAGCGTTGATGAATCCTGAAGCGTTATCTTCTCCATCATCAATTTGGACCATAGCTGTCCAGTTTTCGTTTTTTACTATGGTAGAGGCATTTATGGTATCCAGAATCGTGAAGACATTATCCCCTAGTGATGCAATTCTGTTATCTGTTGAATCTGGCCATTCAATACTGTTATTGAACCATCTTATGTATGCATTGAGAGTATCCCCATTAGCATCGGTTGCGTTTATCCACACCGTTATATTCTCATTTGTGTAATTTTCTACTGAACCTGATGAATTCAAGAGGATTTGATTGATTACAGGTATGGTATTTGCTGCTGCACCAATTTCTACTGAAACATTAGTTGCAGAAAGGTTGTCAATGCCATCTGTGATGGTTACTTGTGCTGTCCAATTTTCTCCATCACTCGTATTTCCAGAAGTTATGTTTCCAGCTAGGGTTAAGACATTGTCTGTAATGAGTGTGGTTTCGTTCAGAGTATTATTGATGAATAATACAGGTGTCCCAGTTACGTTTCTATACCAGAGGATGTATGCAGTAATGGTATGACTATCTGCATCTGTTACATTCACGTACAGGGTAATATTATCATTCGTATCTTGATTACTTGAGGAAGTGTTAATACTGATACTGTTTAAGACAGGGGCAGTGTTGTTGATAATCAATGAGTAATTGATGAACGAAGAGTTATCATTTCCATCATAGTGAAGAGCCATGACTGTCCATTTTTCTCCTTGCGTAGTATTTCCAAAGGTAATATTGCTTATTATTCCTGGGGTGTTGAGACTTACATTGCTTTGTCCATTCAATCCTGGAACTTCTACCGTATCATTGAACCACCTATAGTGGACAGTAAACTGAGTTTCATTGTCTAGATCTGATATTTGATACCATAAAGTGAGATTTTCATCTGTTAAATTCGACCTTGTTGTGGATGAGTTTATTTCTGCTAATGTGACGTTGGCAGGAGAGTTTCTGATAATGAGTGAGTGATTCACAAATAAGGATGCATTTGATGCTCCATCATCTATTTGAATCATTGCTGTCCAATTTTGTATTTTTGTAGTGCTTGAAGCGTTGATATAGTCGAGTAGTGTGAAGGATCCATCATTTACTCCTGCAATTCTATTATCTGTTGAGTCAGGCCATTCAATACTGTTGTTGAACCATCTTACATACGCATTTATCGTATCATCATCTTCATCAGTGGCGTCTACCCATATTGTGAGATTTTCAAAGGTGTAATTATCTGGAGTTGGGGATGCATTCAGGAGAACTGTTGTAATAGTAGGGGCAGTATTGTTGATAGTCAATGAGTAATTCGTAAATGAGGTGTTTATTTCACCATCTCCGAATTTAGCCATAACTGTCCATGTGTCCCCTTTAGTAGTGTTTCCAAAGGTAAGATTTGAAATTCTTGATGCAACATCTAATCCTATACTTTGTGAGCCATTGAGTAACGGTAGTTCACTTGTGCCATTGAACCATCTATAGAATACTGTGAAAGAGGTTTCGTTGTCCAGATCTTGGATCGTATACCAGAGCGTTAGGTTTTCATCCGTTTCATTTAATCTGTCTATGGAAGCATTTATTTCTGCAACTGAGGCATTTGGTGGTGAGTTTCTTACAACGAATGATGTATTGATAAATGCAGTTGCATTGGCAGCTCCATCATCTATTTGGATCATGGCAGTCCAGTTTTCATTCTTAATTATTGTTGAAGCATTTATGGTGTCTACCAATTTGAAAATATTATCAGCGAAACCTGTAATTCTATTATCTGTTGAATCTGGCCATTCTTTTGATTGGTTAAACCATCTCACATATGTATTAAGGGCATCATCATCTGCATCTGAAGCGTTGATCCATACTGTAATGTTTTCATTCGTGTAGTTTTCTGAAGATCCTGATGAGTTTATGATTACTTCGTTAATTACAGGAGCTGTGTTTGTAATTTGGTTTACAAAGACCGAATAGTTTACAGGTGAAAGATTGGTATGGCCATCACTTATGGTTACTTGAGCTGTCCAGTTTTCATTTCCAGTTGTGTTTCCTCTGCTAATGTTGGCAGCGAAACTTCGTGTGTAATTGGTAAGGGTTGTAGTTTGATTTAATGTATTATTGATAAACTGAGTTGGTGTTCCTGAAACGTTTCTATACCAGAGGATAAATGCTGTTAATGTTTGAGCATCCGGATCACTTATATTCAGATAGAGGGTAAGATCGTCATTTGCATCTTGATCTCCTGTTGAACTGTTTAAGAGAGCTTCGTTTACTGTTGAAAGTGTGTTGTTGATTATTAAGGAATAGTTGAGGAATGATGAGTTGTCATTTCCATCATAATGTCGTGCCATAACTGTCCAATTTTCTCCTAAAGAGGTGTTACCAGAGGTAATATTAGATGCAATATTTGGTGTAGCAAGGCTTACATTACTTTGACCGTTGAGGTTCGTTTGTTCTACACTGTCTTTGAACCATCTGTAGAATACTGTGAATTGAGTTTCATTGTCAAGGTCTGCCAATTGATACCATAACGTGAGGTTTTCTCCTGTTTGGTTTGCTCGGTTGATGGATGAATTAATTTCTGCAAAGGTGAGATTTGCCGGGGAATTTCTTATGATGAGTGATTCGTTTACGAAACTTGTTGCATTGAAAGTACCATCATCTATTTGGATCATTGCAGTCCAGTTTTGTATTTTAGTAGTGCTTGAAGCGTTAATGTAGTCGAGAAGTGTGAATACTCCATCAGTAACGCTGGCAATTCTATTATCTGTTGAGTCAGGCCATTCAATGGATTGATTGAACCATCTGACGTATGCGTTTATGGTATCAGATTCACTATCTGTTGCATTTATCCAAACTGTGATGTTCTCATTTGTGTAATTATGATCACTGCCAGATGAGTTGATAAGCACTTCGTTGATTACAGGGGCAATGTTGCCATTGTCTGCCGTTAATGTTCTTATTTCTGTTTGGTTAGAATTTCCTGAAATGTCGGTAGCTGTGGTTGAATAGTTTACATTTTGATTATTGGCTAGTGTTCTGTTGAAGTAGAATTCCCAGAATGTGGTGTTCTTTCTTCTAAGGGTAGATTGATAGGTAAAGTTAGCTTCATTGGCAGTGATTGTTCTGTTCCAGATCATGACATCATCCATGATTCCATTCAAGTTACAACAATCATGCAATCTTCCAATGGAGACTGCATTGGTTCCTGTGTCTATAGAACCATTTGCATCATTGTCTATTGTTATTGTTTGATTTTCTCCATTATAGTAGATAGCCTTACCAGTTGCGTTGTCATAAGTTACTATTACATGCGTCCATGTGTTTATTGTTAATTCAGTATCTGCTGTAAATTTAAGTACTCTTCCTCCACCTACTTTACCTTCAAATCGTACTCCATTTCCACTTGAGTGGTGGATATTCCATTCAGCATCTCTTTTTTTATCAATGAACCCTGTGTCTCCAATTGCTCTTGGATATACCCAGAAGGAGAAGGTGATGGCAGACATTGCCTTCAAGCTGTCATCATCTGCAATAGTTAGATAATCTCCTGTTCCATCAAAGTCGATTGCACCCGTACCATGTCTTATCTGAGTTTCATTAATGTTGGTATCTGCGACCATTGATCCGCTATTATTATAGGTTGAGTGATCTGTAACAAATGTGGTATTTTCTCCTAATTCGGAAATGTTATCGAAGTTCATCATTAAAATTAGGCTTTTATTATAGGCAGTGTAATTTATTCCATCCCATAAGAATGATATATTTGCAAGAGAACTTTCATTAAAGCTTAGGTTTATTTGAGCAAGTGTTGACGATAAGGTTGTTCCATTTGCAGGGGTTGGAGAGGTAAAGTTAATTCCAGGTGGTATTGAATCTTTGATTACAAGTGAGTAATTTACGAAGGATGAGTTAAAGTTTCCATCATAGTGATTGACCATAATGGTCCAGTTTTCAAGACTAGATGTATTACCTGATTGGAGAGTGATGTTGGTTAGGACATCTAGGGAGAGATTTACCGTTCCAGCAATGGTTGTGTCTTCTACACCATTGGTAAACCACCGATAATTGACGGTGAATTCTGATTCATTGTCCAGATCTGTTAATCTTATCCAGAATGTAAGATCTTCATCAGATTTGTTGAGGAGGAGTGAGGAGTTGATGATCTGTCCAGATGCATTTTGCGGAGAGTTTCTCACTACTAAGGATGCATTTACGAAAGCAGTTGCGTTGTCTTCTCCATCATCTATCTGGATCATTGCTGTCCAGTTTTCATTCTTTGTTATGCTTGATGCATTTATGGTGTCTGCTATGGTGAATACATTATCTCCCATTGGAGTTAC
>Ga0187833_10001811_pt1 | contig 23778 bp, 22 predicted proteins | sample ETNtaG_37_FD_167968 | JGI IMG/M metagenome (GOLD analysis project Ga0187833, IMG submission 167968) | Marine microbial and viral communities from oxygen minimum zone, Eastern Pacific Ocean - ETNP2014_SV_400_PacBio MetaG (Illumina Assembly) | ecosystem: Environmental > Aquatic > Marine > Hypoxic...
CATCTTGAACCATTGCATGCCGATCAGGGTCATGGCGTTTTGGAATTTTCCCGATTCCAACCATTGCCAGGCTTCCGCCACCGGCACCGAGAGAACGCGAATGTTCTCGTGTTCCTCGCTCAAGCCATGGATGCCGCCGGCGTTCGAGGCATCGACCCGTCCGCAGAACACGAAAACGGATTCGGAAGAACCGCCGGGGCTGGAAAGATAATGGCAGACGGGGATGAGTTCGCGGATTTCGCAGCCGGCTTCCTCGACCGCCTCGCGCCGGGCCACGTCCTCGGGCGTTTCTCCCTCCTCGATGATTCCGGCGACGAATTCCACCAACCAGGGAGAGAAGCCGGAATCGAACCAAGGAGACGACAAGGCGGCGAGGGCGCCGGGGCGGAATTGTTCGACCAACACCAGCTTGTCGAGGCCGGGATCGTAAAGGATGGCGGTGACGGCATGTTGCCGCTCGAAAATCTCTCGCGACATCTCGCCGCTCCAACCGCCTTCGAACAGGCGGTGTTTCAGGCGGTAGCGGTCGACACGAAAAAAGCCCTGGTAGAGCCTGGTCTTCTCGATGATTTCGACGTCGTCCGGGGTCATGGAACCTCTCGCGTTTATTGAGTTTTGGATGGCCTTGGGATCAGTGGTGAAGCGCCGGGCTCTTTATCGCCGGCGCCGGCCGGACGGTTCGCTTGATTTCCTTGTCGAGCGAGGCCCTGGCAACGCCCAAGTCGTGTTTACTCTGCATGTTGAACCAAAGGTCGGGCCCGGTCCCGAAATAACGTCCGAGCCGAAGCGCGGTTTCGGGCGTCACGGCGCGGCGGCATTTCATGATGGCGGTGATGCGATTGGCGGGAACGCCGATTTCCAGGGCTAGCCTGTTGGCGCTCAATTGGCGCGCCTCCAACTCCCGCTTGAGAAGCTTTCCGGGGTGTGCGGGGATACGCATGGCATTTATCCTTTGTGGTAGTCGGTGATTTCAATGTCGAGCCAGCCGCCATTCCTGGCGGGAATAAAACAAATCCGCCAAGGATCATTCACGCTCATGGCCCACTGGCCTTTGCGGGTTCCTTTCAACTTGTGAAGGCCGATGCTGGCGAGCGGATTGATTTCTTGCAGGTGGGAAACGGCATCGAGCATATCCATATGGTCGGCGGCCAGTTTTCCATCCAGCCCCTTGAATCCTCTTGGGTTGCCGGTTTCGTGAACTTTTCGGGTCTTGGCATTTTTGTAGCCTTTTATCATATTCACAGTATATTACTTAGTATGTAATATATTAAGCATAAAATAAAATTTTTCCAGACGGCATGGATAGCGGCGAACGAACCACAAAAAAATGGCTGCCGGCGACACCGTTCACGCTGATCGCCCATTTTCCGTAAACGGAGATTGAATGGCGAAGTTCACCCCGCCCGAGCGCTTGGCCCATCCGGATTAGCCGAACCGCTCCAGGCCCAGGCCGCGGAGATCGATCTCGGGTTGGCGGCCACCGATAAGGTCGGCGACGGCGCGCCCCGAACCGCAAGCCATCGTCCAGCCCAATGTGCCGTGACCGGTATTGAGAATAAGGTTGGCGTAAGGGGTCTTGCCGATCACCGGCACGCCGTCCGGCGTCGCCGGGCGCAGGCCGGCCCAGAACTCAGCCTCCCCGGCGTCGCCGCAGCCCGGAAACAACTCCAGCGCCATCTTCAGGATGGGACGGCAGCGCGCCTCCGGCACGGAGGTGTCGTAGCCGGCGAACTCCACCGTTCCGGCGACCCGCAGGTTTTGCCCCAAACGGCTGAAGACCAGTTTGCGTTCATCATCGGTGAGGCTTACCTCCGGCGCCTTGCCGGGGTCTTTCACCGGCATGGTGACCGAATAGCCCTTGGCCGGGTAGACGGGGAGCGCCAGGCCCAAGGGCTTGGCCAGAAGGGGGCTGTAGCTGCCCAGCGCCAGCACGTAGAGATCGGCGGCAAGGACGCCGCCGTCGGTGTCGACGCCGGTGACGCGCCGGCCGTCGGCGAGGAGGCGGCGGATGGTGACGCCGTGACGGAACTCGACGCCCTGGCCCTTGCAGATGCCGGCCAGGCGGACAGTGAACTTGTAGGCGTCGCCGCTTTCGTCGTCGGGGCTGTAGGTGCCGCCGGCCAGCTTGTCCCTGGATGCGCTCAAGGCCGGCTCGACGGCGACGCAGCCGTCGGCGTCGAGAAGGCGGCGGACGGAGCCCAGGCGGGTCATCAATTCGGCTTGCCGCGGGGCCTTGCCGAATTCCCTGGCGTCGCGGTAGATATGAAGAATTCCCCGCCTCGACTGGTCGTACTCGATGCCGGTTTCCTGGCGCAGCTCGATCAAGGATTGGCGGCTGTACAGGGCGAGCCTGAGCGCCCGTTCGGTGTTGACGCGAACCCGTCCGGCCGTGCAATTGCCTAAAAACCGCAAGGACCATGCCCACAGGGCGGGATCGGCGCGCAGCCGGAAAAGCAACGGCGCGTCGGCGCGTCCCAACCATTTCAGCATCCTCAGCGGCGCCGATGGCTCCGCCCAAGGGGTGGCGTGGTTGACCGAGATCTGCCCGCCGTTGGCGAAGCTGGTCTCGAGGCCGGCGCCCGGCCGGCGGTCGAGGACCGTCACTTGCTGTCCGGCGCGGGCGAGATAATAGGCGGTGGCGACGCCGATTACGCCGGCACCCATCACCAGAACCCTCATCCGAAACTTCCTCGCACCGATTTGTCCGCCGTGGGCATGGCGGGCGCATGTATAGACCGCCGCGAAGTCTTCGCCTAGTGGCCTCGAAATATTCCCCAGGATGAAGAAATTCCCGCCGTATTTTTATTCCACTGTTGACATAGATCAATGCGGGGAAGGGGCGGAGCGGCTATAATATTCAATTCCGCAAGCCGCATCGTGCGCGCTTGCACAATGGGGGCTCTCCTGAACACGATATTTTTCAAGCTAATCCCGTGTTTTCCGTTTTGCTGAATGGGTCTAGGAGGTTGAATTGAAACATGTGCTTTTTGTCCTGAAATTATTGTCTGTCGCGGCTTTGCTGGCGGCCGCCGGCACTCTCGGTTTGGCGCCCTTCGAGGCCAGTGCCGATGAGGCCCGCCCCCAAGCTCCCATCGGTTTCCCAACCAATATCTGGGCGATCAGCCGAGGCGGCCAGCTCTACGACAAATGGTGGGAGGTGATCGAGGCGGAGGAACCCAAGACGACCCATCCCGCCTATCCCGCCAAGGGCGAGAAAAAGGGCTCCGCCACTTGGCGCTGCAAGGAATGCCACGGCTGGGACTACAAGGGCTTCGACGGCGCCTACGGCAAGGGATCGCATTTCACCGGCATCAAGGGAGTGCGCGGGGTGGCCGGCATCGACCCCGGAAGGATTCGCGAGATCATTACCGACAAGACCCATGGCTATACGGAAAAAATGATGCCGCGTAGCGCCATGGAGAAGCTGGCCCTGTTCCTCAGCCTGGGCCAGATCGACATGGACCGCTTTATCGACCGCGCCACCAAGAAGGCGGGCGGCGACATAGGGCGCGGAGCGCAGTTCTACCAGACCATCTGCGCCAATTGTCACGGTTATGACGGCAAGGAACTGAATTTCAAGGAAGAACCGAAAAAAGAATTTGTCGGCACCGTCGCACGGGATAATCCGTGGGAAGGCTTGCACAAGATCCGTTTCGGCCAGCCCGGGGTTGGCATGGTGTCGTTGATCGTGCTCGATGTTCAACAGCAGGTGGACATCCTTGCCTATTCCCAGACGCTGCCGGCTAAGTAAAACGCGGGGAATCGGGAACAGTCCACGGCGTAGCTCCCGATCCTGTTGGGAGCCCCTTGGCGGCCGGCGAAACCTGCTATGATGGTTTCGTGGCATCGCGGAATTCTTGTTTGCCCATGAACGACTGCGTCTTGCTCTCGGTGGAGGAAACATACCAGGCCGACGCCCGCGCCACGGCCGGCGGCGTCCCCGGCGTGGAGTTGATGGAGGCGGCGGGACGCGCCGTTGCCAACGGCATCCGCCAACGCTGGGACAAGCAGCCGGTGGCCGTCCTTTGCGGCCCCGGCAGCAACGGTGGCGACGGCTTCGTGGTGGCGCGGTTGTTGCGGGAAGCCGGCTGGCCGGTGCGCCTGGCGTTGTTGGGTTCGCCTGAAAAACTCACCGGCGACGCCGCCGTCAACGCCAAGCGTTGGCAAGGGACGGTGGCGGAACTCAAGGCGGATGTTCTCGATGGCCGCCGGTTGGCCGTCGACGCCCTGTTCGGCGCCGGCCTGACGCGTCCCTTGGAAGGCGCCGCCAAAACCGTCATCGACGCCGTCAACGCCCGGAAAATGGACTGCGTCGCCATCGACATTCCCAGCGGCGTCGACGGGGATACGGGCGAGGTCTTGGGAACGGCGCCGCGGGCAACGCTCACCATCACCTTTTTCCGCGCCAAGCCGGGTCACTTTTTGCTGCCGGGGCGGATCCTTTGCGGCGATGTCAACATCGCCGACATCGGCATCCCCGAATCCGTTCTCGAAGGCATCGCCCCGAAAACCTTCGTCAACGATCCCTCTTGGTGGCGGCGCCGCTATCCCCGGCCCAAGGCCGAAGGCAACAAATACAGCCGCGGTCACTTGGTGGTCATGGGCGGGGCCGAAATGACCGGCGCGGCGCGTTTGGCGGCTGGCGCGGCAAGACGGGCCGGGGCCGGGCTTGTGACCATTGCCGCCCCTTCCGAAGCCTTTGCGATTTACGCGGCCGGCGATCCCGGCACCCTGGTCAAGCCGATCGCCGATGACGCCGGGTTCGAGGACTTTTTGTCCGATCCACGCCGCAACGCCGTCCTGGCGGGTCCCGGCGCCGGAACCGGCGAGCAGACCCGCCGCCGCGTCTTGGCCGCCCTGCAAGCGGAAAAAACTTGCCTGCTCGACGCCGACGCGCTCACCGTCTTTCAAGACGCGCCGCGACACCTGTTCGACGCCATCCACTCGCCCTGCCTGCTGACGCCCCACGAAGGGGAATTCCGGCGCCTGTTCGCCGGCGGCGGCGGCAAACTGGCGCGCGCGCGCGCCGCCGCCAGGCAAAGCGGCGCGGTGATCCTGCTGAAAGGGGCTGACACGGTCATCGCCGCCGCCGACGAACGCGCCGTGATCGACGCCACCGCTCCGCCCGATTTGGCGACGGCGGGAACGGGCGACGTGCTGGCCGGAATCGCCGCCGGCCTGATGGCCCAGGGGATGAATGTTTTCGACGCCGCCTGCGCCGCCGTCTGGCTGCACGGAAAGGCGGCGGCGGCCGTCGGTCCCGGCCTGATCGCGGAAGACCTGCCGAAGGCCTTGCCTCGGATCATCGCCGAACTGTTAAATCCGTGACGGAGCGATCCATCCCTCCGCCGGAGTTTGGATCGAGAAATGAAAATGACCGACGGCGGTAAGCCCGGTTTCCTGGACGGAACCTGGCGCAACCTTCGCATCGCCCGGCGCGAATAGTCTTTCAAAAGGGGGGCGATGAATCGTATATGATGACGCAAACGCGAATCAGCGCCGTTGTTGGCGGACGAGCGAAGCGATTGACAAGGACGGCTAATGGTTTTTAGATTCGCGCCCCGTCCGGCGTTTCGGCAAAAGTGGCGGGCGTGGTGGAATTGGTAGACACGCCAGGTTTAGGTCCTGGTGGCGGAAACGCCTTGGGGGTTCAAGTCCCTCCGCCCGCACCAGGGCGCCTGTCCGCCATTGAAACCACGGGCCGTCACGGCCGCCAAAACAGCCGGCCTTGGAAACATGACAGATTGAACAATACATGCAAGTCACGGAAACAAAATCCGAAGGTTTGAAACGGCAGTTCAAGATCGCCGTCGCGGCCAGTGAAATCGAAACGCACATCACCAATCGCTTGAAGGAACTGGCGCGAACCGTCGAGGTGCCCGGCTTTCGGCTTGGCAAGGCGCCGATCTCCGTTCTGGATAAAAAATACGGCACTACGGTCAGGGGCGAGGTCTTGCAGAAGACGATCGACGAGACCTCGTCCAAGGTCATATCCGAACGGGATTTGCAGCCGGCCATCCCGCCAAGGATCGAGATCATCTTATTCGAAGACGGCGCCGATCTGGAATACAACATGGCCGTTGAACTGATGCCGGTGGTCGATCCCGGCGATCTCAGCAAAATCAAACTGCGGCGCATGACGGCTGTTGTCGACCAGACCTGGATCGACCATACCCTTGAACGCCTGGCCGAAACCCACAAAATCTCCGAGAAGGTCACCACCAAACGCCGTGCCAAAAACGGCGACATTGTGGTCATTGATTTCACCGGCAAGATCGACGGCAAGGAATTTACCGGCGGCAAGGCCGAGAATTTTGTCCTCGAACTCGGTTCAGACAGCTTCATTTCCGGTTTCGAGGACCAGCTGGTGGGCGCCAAGGTGGGGGATCACGTGGTTGTGAAGGTTACCCCCTCCGCCGAACACGAGGCTTCCGTATTGACCGGCAATGAGGCCATGTTCAACGTCACCATAAAGGAACTGCAACAGTCGAAACCGGCCCCCATCGACGATGAACTGGCCAGGAAAATGGGCAAGCAAAACCTGCGGGAGCTGAAACAAGGCCTTCAAGAGGAGCTGGACAAACGCTTCCAGGAGGTCTCGCGTCAACGGCTTAAACGGACCTTGCTGGATACCCTCGCCGATGGCTATGACTTTGAAATTCCCGAGGGCTTGACCGAACGGGAGCTTGCCTCCATCTGGAAGCAATACGAAGATGTCCGCAAAAAAAACCCCGAAGACGAGGAAGTTAAGGATAAAAGTGAAGACGAACTGAACAACGAGTTCCGATCCATCGCCGAGCGCCGCGTCCGGCTCGGGTTTTTGCTGGCCGAGGTGAGCCGCCGCAACAACCTTCAAGTCAGCGAGCAAGAGGTCAAAAAGGCCATAATGATGGAAGCAAGGAACCAACCGGGGCGGGAGCGTGAAATCATCGAGCTCTACAAGACCAAACCCGAAGCTCTTGAGAAGATCAGGGCGCCGTTGCTCGAAAACAAGGTTGTGGATTTCATTCTAGAAAACGCCTCGATCGACGAAAAAAAGGTTTCGATCGAGGAACTCATGTCGGAACCGAAAAATTCCCACGCGCCGGCGGTTAAAACCAAAGCCAAACCCAAAGCCGACCAAGGGAAGAGGAAAAAACCGGCGGCCAAAAAAGCGGCTTCCAAGCCGACGGCGGCCGGGAAAGAATGACGCCGATTCGGTGAAACTCCGGCAATAGGGCCGGAAAGCCCAAGGAATCGGCGGGAAAGGGAGAAGCTCGGATAATGAGGGACGCGGCCAAGACCATCACCAACAGCCTTGTCCCCATGGTCGTTGAGACGACCAATAGGGGAGAGCGTGCCTTCGATATCTACTCGCGCCTGTTGAAGGAACGGATTATCTTTCTCACCGGCGGCGTAAGCGATGAACTGGCAAGTCTGGTCTGTGCCCAGTTCCTTTTTTTGGAATCGGACAACCCCAACAAGGATATCTCCTTCTATATCAACTCACCGGGCGGCATCGTCACCTCGGGTCTCGCCATTTACGATACCATGCGCTACATCCGGCCCGACGTTTCGACCGTCTGTATCGGCCAGGCGGCGTCCATGGGGTCGTTCTTGCTGGCCGCCGGCGCCAAGGGCAAGCGTTACGCCCTGCCCAATTCCCGGATCATGATTCACCAGCCCTCCGGCGGCATCTCCGGACAGGCCACCGACATCGAAATCCAGGCAAAGGAGATTCTGGCGCTCAAGGACCGGCTCAACAAGATCTATGTCGAACACACCGGCCAATCCTTGGAGGAGATCGAATCCGCCGTCGAGCGCGACCTCTTCATGACCCCGGACGAAGCCAAGAAGTTCGGCCTTATCGATGAGGTTGTCGCCAAGCGCACGCCTCCGGACGGCAACGGGGAAGGGGAAGACGATGACGACGGGGGCGGGCGTAAAGAAAATCAAAAGGATTGACCGGCTAATCCATATCGGAAGCTTGATGATTAAAAATATGATGGAACTAATCTCCTGGGCGCATATATGCTATGATCGCGAGTCAAACCTTGGCCAAAATGAATTCCATCCATTGCGACTCGGTACACATAGAGGATTGAAGGTTTTACGCCACCCGCGCCAACGGCTAACATGAGAAAGGCCAACCCGGCCCTTCAAACGGTGAATCCATGAGCAAGTCCGCCGGCAGCGATCCGAAAAACACACTTTACTGTTCCTTCTGCGGCAAAAGCCAGCACGAGGTGCGCAAATTGATCGCCGGTCCGACCGTGTTCATTTGCGACGAATGCGTCGAATTGTGCATGGACATCATCTGCGAGGAGCACAAGAGCAGCCTTGTCAAATCCGGTGACGGCGTTCCCACCCCGTCCGAGATCTGCCAGGTCCTCGATGACTACGTGATCGGGCAGAACCATGCCAAGCGGGTGTTGTCGGTGGCCGTGCATAATCACTACAAACGCTTGAACCACAGCGCCAAAAACGATGACGTGGAATTGGCCAAATCCAACATTCTGCTTATCGGTCCGACGGGATGCGGAAAAACCTTGATGGCGCAAACTCTGGCGCGGATTCTGGACGTTCCCTTCACCATGGCCGACGCCACCACTTTGACCGAGGCCGGCTATGTCGGCGAGGATGTCGAGAACATTATTCTCAAGCTGCTGCAGGCCGCCGACTACAACGTCGAACGGACCCAGCGGGGCATCGTCTACATCGACGAAGTAGACAAGATTTCCCGCAAATCCGACAATCCGTCGATCACCCGCGACGTGTCGGGCGAAGGCGTCCAACAGGCGCTGTTGAAAATCATGGAGGGCACGGTGGCCAGCGTGCCGCCCCAAGGCGGCCGCAAACATCCGCAGCAGGAGTTTCTGCAGGTCGACACCACCAACATCCTGTTCATTTGCGGCGGCGCCTTTTCCGGTCTCGACAAGATCATCTCGGCGCGGGGCAAGGGGACGACCATCGGATTCGGCGCCGATGTGCGCGCTCCCGACGAACGCCATACGGGTGAAATCCTCCGCGAAGTCGAACCCGAGGACTTGCTCAAGTTTGGCTTGATCCCCGAATTCGTCGGCCGGCTGCCGGTCCTTGCCACTTTGGACGACCTGGACGAAGGGACGCTGGTGGAAATTCTGACCAAGCCGAAGAATGCTCTCGTCAAGCAGTATCAGCGGTTATTCGAGATGGAAACCGTCAATCTCTCCTTTGCCGAGAGCGCCCTCGAAGCCATTGCCAAAAGAGCCGTCGACAGAAAGACCGGCGCCCGCGGCCTGCGCTCGATCTTGGAAAGCATCCTTTTGGATACCATGTATGAACTTCCCGGCTTGGAAAATGTCGAGGAAGTGGTCATCAATCGCGAGGTCGCCGAGGATAACGCCAAGCCACTATACATCTACTCCAAACGTCGCCAGGAAGTGGAAAGCAGCGCGTAAAAGCAGCGCGCAATCGATATGTCCCTTCGAATCGAAGCAAAAGTTCGTGGGGGCCGTATTCAGTTGGCGAATGCGATACCTAGTCCGGATGTCGATCCTGATTTCCGGAATCTGAAATAAATAACATCAAAGGGTTGCCATGTCAGAAAACGACACGTTGATTCTCACGGCTCGCGGCGATTTGTATCCCGTCTTGCCTTTACGGGACATCGTTGTTTTTCCGCATATGATCGTACCTTTGTTTGTCGGCCGCGAAAAATCGGTACATGCCCTGGAAGATGTCATGAAGGATGACAAGCAGATCTTGCTTGTCGCCCAAAAAAATGCCGCCCAGGACGACCCGACAACGGACGATATCTATTCCGTTGGCACCGTTTCCACCGTCTTGCAGCTTCTCAAGCTGCCCGACGGGACGGTCAAGGTTTTGGTCGAAGGTGGACAGCGCGCCCGAATCATCCGCTATGCCGATAACGAATCGTTTTTCCAGGCCGAGGCGGTGTTGACCGGCGAAAACGAGAGCGATGCCCAGGAATTGGAGGCGCTTTCCCGTACGGTGGTGTCGCAGTTCGAGCAGTATATCAAGCTCAACAAAAAGATCCCCCCGGAGGCCTTGGTTTCCATCAACCAGATCGAGGATTCGAGCAAGCTCGCCGACACCGTGGCCGCCCACTTGGCGCTGAAAATATCGGAAAAGCAAGTCTTGCTGGAAATGGAAACGGTCGCCGAGCGCCTCGAGAAGGTTTTCGCGTTCATGGAATCCGAAATCGGCGTCTTGCAGGTGGAGAAGAAGATTCGCCACCGGGTCAAGCGGCAGATGGAAAAGACCCAGAGAGAGTACTATCTGAACGAACAGTTGAAAGCGATTCAGAAAGAGCTGGGTGAAACCGAGGACGGCCGCGATGAAGTGGCGGAACTCGAAGAAAAGATCAAGAAGACCAAGCTCTCCAAGGAAGCCCGCGAAAAAGCGGTTTCCGAGCTGAAAAAACTCCGCAACATGAGCCCCATGTCCGCCGAGGCCACGGTGGTCAGAAACTACCTCGACTGGATGTTGAGTATTCCGTGGAAAAAGCCGACAAGAATCAAGAAGGATATCCGGCTGGCCCAGCAAATCCTCGACGCCGATCACTACAGCCTGAAAAAAGTCAAAGAGAGGATCCTCGAATATCTTGCCGTGCAGCACCGCACCAACAAGATCAGGGGGCCAATCCTGTGCCTGGTCGGGCCGCCGGGCGTCGGCAAGACATCATTGGGGAAATCCATCGCCCGGGCGACGGGACGCAAATTCGTGCGCATGTCTTTAGGCGGGGTGCGCGACGAATCCGAAATCCGCGGCCACCGGCGCACTTACATCGGCTCCATGCCCGGCAAGATTATCCAGAGCATGAAGAAAGCCAAGGCCTCCAATCCGCTGTTTCTCCTCGACGAAGTGGACAAAATGGGCCAGGACTGGCGCGGCGATCCCGCTTCCGCCTTGTTAGAGGTCCTCGACCCTGAACAGAACCACAACTTCAACGATCACTACCTGGAAGTGGATTACGATCTGTCGGACGTTTTGTTCATCACCACCGCCAATACCATGAACATTCCCCCGCCCTTGCTGGACCGCATGGAGATCATCCGCATCTCCGGCTACACCGAGGACGAGAAAGTGGAGATCGCCAAGCGCCACTTGCTCATCAAGCAGATCAAGGGGCACGGCTTGAAAAAAGGCGAGTGGTCCATTTCCGACGCCGCCATCAGGGACATCATCCGCTTTTACACGCGCGAAGCGGGCGTCCGCAATTTGGAGCGCGAAATCGCCAACCTGACCCGCAAGGCGATCAAGGAAATCCTGATGGGGATTCGGTCGGCGATCGCCATTACCCGGCGCAATCTCGGAAAATACTCAGGAGTCCGCCGCTACCGTTTCGGCGAGATCGAATTGGAAGACCTGGTGGGCGTCACCACGGGGCTTGCCTGGACCGAAGTTGGCGGCGAGCTGCTGTCCATCGAGGCGGTGATGGTGCCCGGCAAGGGCAGGATGATAATTACCGGCAAGTTGGGCGAGGTCATGCAGGAGTCGATTCAGGCGGCTAAGTCCTATGTCCAGTCGCGGGCCGTCGAGTTCGGCATTGCCCCGACGCTCTTTACCCGAAAGGATATCCACGTCCATGTGCCGGAAGGAGCAACGCCCAAGGACGGCCCCTCGGCGGGGATCGCCATGGTGACGTCCATTGTTTCCGTACTCACCGGAATCGCCGTCCGCAAGGATGTCGCCATGACCGGCGAAATCACCCTTCGCGGACGGGTGTTTCCGATCGGCGGCCTCAAGGAAAAACTGCTGGCGGCTTTGCGAGGCGGGATTACAACGGTGTTGATACCCAAGGAAAACGAAAAGGATCTGGCCGAGATTCCCGACAACGTCAAACGGGGATTGACGCTGATCTCGATCGCCACCGTCGACGAAGTGCTGGAAAACGCCATGACTACGAAGCTCACTCCCATCGAATGGGACGAGAAAGCCGAATTGGAAGCCAGCCGGGTGGCCAACACCACCCCGGATGACGAGGATGTCGGCGGCCTCACCACCCATTGATGCCCCCCTTGGCATGTGACGCCATAGGGCAATCCGTCTTTGTCGACTCCACTTCGGGCGGCGTTGAAAGCCGCTGGAAACCAGGAAATCCGGCTGTTCAAAGGCGTCAAGCCGATGATCAAAATCGCCACCTGGAATGTCAACTCCATCAAGGCGCGGCTGCCGGTTGTGCTCGACTGGCTTGCCGACACCGCCCCCGACGTGGCGCTGCTACAGGAAACCAAGTGCCTGGGCGAGGCCTTCCCGGAGATGGAAATCGGCGATCTTGGCTACAATGCCGCCGTCGCCGGGCAGAAGACCTATAACGGCGTCGCCGTGCTGTCCAAACGTCCCATCGAGGTGGAGCGGACCTCCCTGCCGGGGGACGAAACCGACACCCAGGCCCGCTACCTCGAGGCGGTGACGGGAAACGTCCGCGTCGCCTCCCTTTATCTTCCCAACGGCAACCCGGCGCCGGGTGAAAAATTCGCCTACAAGCTGGCCTGGATGGAGCGCCTCTACGCCCATGCCCGGACCTTGCTCGCCGGCGAGGACGCCTTCGTGCTCGGTGGCGATTACAACGTCATCCCGGCGGCGGATGACGTCTACGATCCCGAAGGGTGGCAAGACGACGCCTTGTTTCGTCCCGAATCCCGCGCCGCCCTGCGCAAAATCATGCATCTCGGACTGACCGACGCCTTCCGGGCGTTGAACCCGGAGGGCGGGCATTACAGCTGGTGGGATTACCGCGGCGGCGCCTGGTCCCGGGACCAGGGCGCGCGCATCGACCATCTCTTGCTTTCGCCCCAGGCCACCGACCGCCTCGAAGCCTGCCAAATCGACCGCCGCTGGCGGGGCCGGGAGAAAACCTCGGATCACACGCCGGCGTGGTGCGGGCTGAGGGATTGACCCCGCCGCTTAGGCGGAGCCTCCTGCCTCCAAAAGTAACATCGGCAAAAGTCCAGGCACGCCGGTGCGAAAAGGTGTCGGACTATCCTCCCAGTGTCATTCCGGACGGCGCGGAGCGCCGAGTCGGAATCCAGTAGCCTTTTGATAATTCTGGATTCCCGCTTTCTCGGAAATAGCGCGATAGGAAGGTGAGGAATTGGCGGGTCCGCCATCTGGCATGAGTTCGTCCGGTGTTTTGCCGATGTTACATAAATTGGGGGCAGGTCACTGGGAAAGATCGGTTTAAGCCTCTCGCAGCGTGACCACAACGGGAAAGTGGTCACTGTAGCCCGTTGGATCGTAGGTAGACGCCTTGGAAGGACGGCCAAATCGGCGCGGCGTGTTGTACTGGCCCGCGGCCATACCCGGCAAACGGATGACCTCGACCGTGTCTCTCAAAACGCGGATGGAGGCACTCTGCCGTAACATGCCCTTTGTGACCAGCAACTGGTCGAGCATGTTTGGTTGGTTGCCGTACACGTACGATGAAATGCCCTGCCCCATCAGTGGCCACATGAGGTTGTAGAGGTACGGGTTACGGCCGTTGAGAACTCGACGTGTGGTACGGGCGGAAAGCGCAAAGTCCGTGAGCGATACGTCGAATGGCTCATCGTTGAAGTCGCCCATGACGAGCACAGTGGGCTCTCCCCCCACAATGTCGGTGATTCGTTCGATCCAATAGCTGAGAGTTTCGCCTGCAATGACTCGGTACTCTGACGCCCCCAGACGGGATGGCCAGTGATTTCCGATGAGAATAAGACGGTTACCCCGCGCAGTATCGAAGTTCACCTGGAAGATGTCCCGTGTGGCACTACGCTTAAGGACTTCGTAACTGAACCACGGGTTGTTTGCATCCGGCGTGTAGAGATTGGCATCGTAGATGAATGCGATGTCGATACCCCTGCCATCGGACATGTCATGGTGGACGACCGAGTAGTTGCGGCCCGGCTGCGCAATGGCCTGTGTTAGAAGCCCCATGACATTGGCGTTTTCGATCTCGCAGACACCCAGAATATCTGGACCGCTACTATTGTTCATCTGCATGATGATGCTGGCGAGTTGCGCGATTTTCGCGTCCCGCACCCCTGCGGTCCAGTCATGTAATTCAGTCCGTAATTTGTCGCGCAGGTATTGCGGACGGGCGGCGGTGGCGTGATCGAAGAGATTTTCGACGTTCCACCACGCGATGTAATGGTCCGGCATCGGTTCCTCCTTGTTGAAGCGGCTCAGTCTCCAGCCTAGGCGCATTTTGTCACAAAGGCTTATCCCGATGGTTCAGTTGTGCCCAGATGTGGTGACATGTGCTCGCGATGATTCCCGACGCAACGGTATGATTCTACTGGTATTCAACGGCCCTTCACACGAAGGCCAGCCCTGCGGCGACCTCCAGATATTGAGGGAACCTGAAGCAAGGGGATAAGCCTTTTTGTCACATATACCGGGATTACACATTGCGAAGGTCAGTTAACCACGCTGCGGGAGAAATTGGTGAAGATCGGCGCGAAGGTGGTCAGCCATGGCCGCTATGTCACCTTCCAACTGGCCGAGGTGGCGGTGCCAAGGGAACTGTTTCGGAAAATCCTGAGCCTGATTGATGATCTGCGACGAAGACCCGCTCCGGCGTAGGTCGAGGAAATCCACGGCAGGGTATAAAACGATGGGGCCGAGAACGAAAGTCTCGTCGCGGGCATCAATGCAGGCCTCAACCAAGTTGAGCAAGCTGACAAGCGCCTGATGGTTGCTATCGACGAACGGGATGCCAACGGCAAGGTCTTTTGTCAACTCAAAAAGAGGTATTTTTTTCATTTATAATGATATAGTACAGATCATTTCGGGAGTCCAAACCATTAATCAAGTTCAAATATCAATATATTTTTTTAGAGAATTTAAAAGCAATATTACTTTACTAATAGTAAATGTAAATTTATGATTGATTACCAAATTTCTTATTTTATCGGTGAGTTTTCCGCGCCGTCATCCCGCCATTACCGTTCGGCTTGATGGACATCCCTGACGGCGCCTATCGATGCGCTGGTGGTCAAGGCGGCGTAGGCCAGCAAGGAGGCCGAGACCTGGCGGTCGCGCTTGGCCGGCCGCCAGGCTTTCGCTCCCCTGGCCTCCATTGCCCGGCGGCGTTCGGCGAGGACGCCGTCGTCGAGGGCGACGTTGATCGAACGGCTCGGAATATCGATGTCGATGATATCCCCCTCCTCGATCAGGCCGATGGCGCCGCCGGCGGCGGCTTCCGGCGAGACGTGGCCGATGGACAGGCCCGACGTGCCGCCCGAGAACCGGCCGTCGGTGACAAGGGCGCAGTCCTTGCCTAGATCGACGGACTTGAGATAACTCGTCGGATAGAGCATTTCCTGCATGCCGGGGCCGCCGCGAGGGCCTTCGTAACGGATGATGACGACGTCGCCTTTCTTGACCTCGCCGCCGAGGATCTTGGCATTGGCCTCTTCCTGGCTTTCGGTGACGACGGCCGGGCCGGAAAACGTCAGATTTCCGGCATCGACCCCGGCGGTTTTGACGATGCAGCCGTCGACGGCGAGGTTGCCGTATAGAACGGCGAGGCCGCCGTCGGCGGAATAGGCGTGCCCGATGTCGCGCACGCAGCCCGTCCGGCGGTCGAGGTCGAGGGAATTGTAAAGGTTCGACTGGCTGAATGCTTGCAGGCTCGGCACGCCGCCCGGAGCCGCCATGTAAAAACGTTTCACCGCCTCGTCGCCGGTGCGGGAAACATCAAAGGCGTCGATGGCCTCGCCCATGGTCGGTGTATGCACCGTCGGCACGCCGCGGTTGATGAGGCCGCCTTTCTCCAACTGGCCGATGATCGCCATGACGCCGCCGGCCCGATGCACGTCTTCCAGGTGATAATCCGGCGACGACGGAGCCACCTTGCACAGATTGGGAACCCGGCGCGACAACCGGTCTATGTCCTTCATGGTGAAATCGACGCCCGCCTCCCAGGCCATGGCGAGCAGGTGCAGAACCGTGTTGGTGGATCCGCCCATGGCGATATCGACGCTCATCGCGTTCTCGAAAGCCGCGAAATTGGCGACGGCGCGTGGCAGGACCGCGCCATCCTCGTTTTCGTAGTGGCGTTTGCATAACTCCACGATCAGGTGGCCGGCCCTTACGAACAGCTCCTTGCGGGCGGCATGGGTGGCCAAGAGACTGCCGTTACCGGGCAGGGCCAGGCCGATGGCCTCGGCCAGGCAGTTCATGGAATTGGCCGTGAACATGCCCGAGCAGGACCCGCAGGTGGGACAGGACGAGCGCTCGTAGGCCAAGGCGAGTTCGTCGGAAGTTCGCGGATTGGCGGCCTCGATCATGGCGTCGATCAGATCGACCGTCTTTTCCTCGCCGCCGAGGCGGACCTTGCCGGCCTCCATCGGACCGCCGGAAACCATCACCGTCGGGATATTGAGACGCAAGGCCGCCATCAGCATGCCCGGCGTGATCTTGTCGCAGTTGGAGATACAGACCATGGCGTCGGCGCAATGGGCGTTGAGCATGTATTCCACCGAATCGGCGATGATTTCCCGGCTCGGCAGCGAATAGAGCATGCCGCCGTGGCCCATGGCGATGCCGTCGTCGATGGCGATGGTATTGAACTCCTTGGCGACGCCGCCCGCCGCCTCGATCTGGCCAGCCACCAACGAACCCAGATCCCGCAAATGCACGTGACCCGGCACGAACTGGGTGAAGGAGTTGACAACGGCGATGATCGGCTTGCCGAAGTCGTCGTCGGTCATGCCGGTGGCGCGCCACAGGCTGCGCGCGCCGGCCATGTTGCGGCCGTGCGTTGATGTCCTTGAACGGTATTCGGGCATTCCGGCCGTCCTTTCTTCTTGTTGCCCGCCGCCGCTGGGCCGGCGGGGATTACGGTCCATTTCAGGGGTTTGAGGTTAACCGGCTTTACGGTCTGAAAGAGATCAAAAACCGATCTCGGCGCCGAAATTCTTTTTCACCGCCTTTTCAAACTCTTTTTTCAGCTGCTCCTCCAGTTGCTTTTCCTCGATTTTGAGTTCCCTTTCCATCTGTCTGATCCGCCGCGTCAGGTTTTCCACCCGGCGCAGGCCCTTGGCGCGCTTGCGGGCCGTGTGCGCTTTCACAGCCTTGCGGATGCGCCATTCCCCGACGATGGCGAAGAGCCAAAAGCCGGCGATGCCGCAGATGATGGCGGTGACCAGATAGCTGGCCTTGTCGAAGGCCAGGAGGGCTCCCCAGAAACCGATGGTGACCAGGGCCGAAGCGATGCTGAACAGCAGTCTCTTGGTCACGACATCGTCGTCTTGATTGCTGTTTTCGGCGGCGAGGAGGGCGTTGGCGATTTCCGTCCGCGCCATGTCTTGCCACTGGCGAAGCGAAAAACCCTCGCTGCCGGTGCGGCCTTCGCGGATGAACTGCTCCAACCGTTTGACCACGAAGTCCGCCCGTTGCTCCGCCGGCGGATTGCCGCGCGCGTCCACCGGCGGCGGCGGTTCGTCTTGCAGCAAGGGGTTTTTTCTCGGCATCAAAGGGTTCATGCGCCCAACAATCCCCTCGCCGGTCCCGCCCGAGGCATCCTTGGGCGGCCGAGATGGCTTTCAGAGGCCCGGCATCCTAAAGCCAGCAAATCCCCGCCACGGCCAACCGGCGGTACGGCCATGAGGGGACTAGAAATTGTCCCACATTCCGCCCGGAAATGTAAACAAGGCATTGGCATTTTATAATTTTATTTTGTTTTTCAATAACTTAAAGACTGTTATTCGAGCACTTTCCAGACCGCGCCGGGGAACAGAAGCGTGGCGTGTTATGAATATTATCCTTGAACCATTCGGACCAACTCCGGCCATGGGAATTGCCCTGTTTGAATGGGTGGGAAGCATTGGAACGGCGGAAAGGATTGTGGTAGTTTTTGCCAGCTTGTCTTGTTCTTCACTATCGGAAAAGCGGCGGCAAGAAGAGCGCCTTCGAATTGTGGCGAAAATCGCTCTTGGCGGGATGCGGACATGGCGGCAAGCGCCAACAAAGACAATCAGCCTGCAATCAAAACCGCGGCCGACGCCGGCGCCATCGATGTCAACAAGGTCGATGCCCAGGTCAACGCCTCTTTGGCAAGGAAGGTCCGTATCCTCGTCGAGCGCCACCCGCAAGCGGCATTGACGATCATCCGGCATTGGATGCACGAGACCTCCTATACATAAGGTTCATCCGGGAATTCCGGGAAAAGCGTCCGTCCTTTATTAAGCGATCGCCGGGGTGTACTAGGGGGGCTAACAAAAGACCGCCCCCGGGGAGGGGGTGGTGAGTGTGGCAAGCTTGCGGCCAGGGACACCCCAGGGGAGGGGAAGGATAAAGGGCTCCCGGTCCGCTACTAGCCCCCTAGCATGGCACGGACGGCGGCAATGGTCTGTGACGGACCTCACAACAGAAATTCGATGACAGCATACTAATTTCCGCCTTTCCGCTTGATTGCAAATGGCAAGGCATTTTGGCCCATGCCAAATGGCAAGGCATTTTGGCCCATGCCAAATGGTTGGCACTTTGGCCCATGCCAAATGGTTGGCAATGAAAATTAGTATGCTGTCACCGAATTAAATTCAGCCGCGGTCGAATTTCACCGAATTTCAATCGATTTCAGTCATCGCCGGCGCTTGGCCGCGGGGTTTATCGACGGTGGGTTTGCCCTTGCCCGAAGGCCGCAAGTCGAAAACGATCTTGCCGTCCTTGACCTTGACCTTGACGAGGCCGCCCTTGGCCAGCTTGCCGAACAGCAGTTCATCGGCCAACGGCTTCTTGATATGCTCTTGAATGACGCGGGCCAGCGGCCTGGCTCCGAAAATCTTGTCATAACCTTTCCTGGCCAGCCATTCGCGCGCCTTGTCGGTGAGCTCGAAGCTGACGTTGCGGTCGTCAAGCTGGGCCTCCAGTTGGATGATGAACTTTTCGACGACGCGGATGACCACTTCCGGTGTCAAGCAGGAGAATTGGATGATGGAGTCCAGCCGGTTGCGAAACTCCGGCGTGAACATGCGCTCGATGGCTTCCATATCGTCGCCGACGCGCCCTTCGCGCTCGAAGCCGACGGCCGGTTTCGCCATATCGGCGGCTCCGGCGTTGGTGGTCATGACCATGATGACGTTGCGGAAATCGATACTCTTGCCGGTGTGATCGGTGAGCTTGCCGTGGTCCATCACCTGCAACAGGATGTTGAACAGGTCCGGATGCGCCTTTTCGATCTCGTCCAGAAGCAGTACCGAATGCGGCTGATGATCGATGGCGTCGGTGAGAAGCCCGCCCTGATCGAAGCCGACGTAACCGGGCGGCGCCCCGATCAGGCGCGAAACCGAGTGCCGCTCCATGTATTCCGACATGTCGAAGCGCACCAGTTCGATGCCCAGCGTCAGGGCCAGCTGACGCGCCACTTCCGTCTTGCCGACGCCGGTGGGGCCGGTGAAAAGATAGCAACCGACCGGCTTCTCCGGTTCGCGCAGCCCGGCGCGGGCCAGCTTGATGGCGCTGGCGAGCGCATCGATGGCCTGGTCCTGGCCGAAGACCATGGTCTTCAGGTCGCGCTCGAGGTTGGCGAGCGCCTTGCGGTCGTCGCTGGAGACGCTCTTCTGCGGGATGCGGGCGATCATCGCGACGATTTTTTCGACGTCCTTGACGTTGATGGTCTTGCGCCGTTTCGCGGCGGGCAGCAGCATGCGCGAGGCGCCGGCCTCGTCGATCACGTCGATGGCCTTGTCGGGCAGCTTGCGGTCGTTGATGTAACGGGCCGAAAGCTCGACCGCCGTCTTGATGGCCCCGGAGGTGTAGTGGACCTTGTGATGGTCCTCGAAATAGACCTTTATGCCGCGCAGGATCTTGATCGTGTCTTCGGTGGAGGGTTCGTAGATGTCGATCTTCTGGAACCGGCGCACCAACGCCCGGTCCTTCTCGAAGTGATTGCGGTATTCCTTGTAGGTGGTGGAGCCCATGCAGCGGAGCTCGCCGCCGGCGAGCGTCGGCTTGAGAATGTTGGAGGCGTCCATGGAGCCGCCACTGGTGGCGCCGGCGCCGATGACCGTGTGGATCTCGTCGATAAAGAGAATGGCGCCGGGCTTCTTTTCCAGCTCCGAAAGCACGCATTTCAGGCGCTCCTCGAAATCGCCGCGATAACGGGTGCCGGCCAGCAGCGTCCCCATGTCGAGGGCGTAGATGACGGCGTCGAGCAGGACTTCCGGAACCTCGCCGTGAACGATGCGCCGGGCCAGGCCTTCGGCGATGGCGGTCTTGCCGACCCCCGAATCGCCCACGAAAAGGGGATTGTTCTTGTTGCGGCGGCAGAGAATCTGGACGGTGCGTTCAACCTCCGCATCGCGGCCGATCAAAGGATCGATGCGGTTTTCCCTGGCTTTGCGGTTGAGATCGACGCAGTAAGCCTTGAGCGCATCGTTGCCTTTCTTCACCACCTTCTCATCATCCAAGTCTTCGTCGGCGCCGTGGACGGTTCGGGTTTGGGATTCACCGGCGACTTTGGCGATTCCGTGGGAGATATAATTGACGGCATCCAGCCTCGACATGTCATGAGCTTGCAGGAAATAGACGGCATGGGATTCCCGTTCCGAGAACAGGGCAACCAGAATGCTGGCTCCCGTGACTTCCTCGCGGCCGGACGATTGCACGTGAATGACGGCGCGTTGGACGACCCGCTGGAAACCGGCGGTCGGCTTAGGATCCGAATTGGGCGAGGTGTCGAGGCCGGTTAGCTCGTTATCGATGAATTCGGTCAGGTCCCGCTTCAACTGCTCCATGCCGACGCCGCAAGCGCGCAAAACCGCCAACGCGTCCCGATCCTCGGTCAACGCCAGCAGCAGATGTTCCAGCGTCGCGTACTCGTGGCTGCGTCCGGAGGCCAGGACCAATGCCCGGTGCAGAGTTTGTTCCAGGTTTCGCGATAACATCGAGCCTAATCGTCTCCTTCTTTTTCAACGGTGCATTGGAGGGGATGCTGATTTTTCCGCGCCTCCTCCATCACTTGGTTGACCTTGGTTTCGGCGACCTCGTAAGTGAAAACCCCGCAAATGCCGACGCCGCTCTGGTGGACATGCAGCATGATCCGCATCGCCTCATCATGACTCATGGCGAACAAGCGCTCAAGGACCTGGACGACGAATTCCATGGGCGTGTAATCGTCATTGAGCATTAACACCTTGTACAAGGACGGTTTTTTAGTTTTGGGCCGTGATTTGACGGCGATTCCGATGGTCGGATTGTCGTCGTCGATTGGCTTGCCGGCACTCATCTCTTCACCATACCTAGTGTCTGCCAAGGCCATGTCGGGACCAGCCATGTATCCAATATATATATAATAGCCTAGTTTGCTTCGAAAAAGAACCCGAGGATGGACAAAGGCATTAATCGACGCATGTTTTCGCGGCGCTCGTTGGCCGGAGCCGCGATCATAATCTGTGTAGCCTGCGGCTTCCCTGGCCAATCACGGCGCCGGGTATCGGCCGCCTGGGGGCTCTGGCGCGGACCGCGCCGATGCCGTCGGCCAGGGCGTAGAGACGGAAGCCGGGGATGCCGAACAGGCGCTTGGATGCCCCGGGCAGGTGGGTGGTCTGTACCAGGCGCGACATAAAACGCCCGCCGTTCGCCGGCGTACTGGACGCCGTCTTTCCGTGGTGCCATATTCACCTCCACCGGGGAGGAAGTTAATCTCTCCACAGCCATGACCAGGCCGGATGGGCGTGCGATGTATACCGGGACTCTTCTATACACTTGGCTCAGGGGCGAACGGTTCGGCACCGATGAGCTCGGCAACCGCTATTATCGGAACAGGAAAGGGCGCCGGCACGGGCGGGAGCGGCGCTGGGTCATGTTCAAAGGTCCGTGCGAGGCTTCCAAGGTGCCGCCGGAATGGCATGCCTGGCTCCATCACACCTGCGAATCGCCGCTCAATGAAAGCGCCGCCCAGGCCAAGCCGTGGCAAAGGAATCACCGGCCCAACATGACGGGCACGGCGGAAGCCCATTTGCCGAAGGGGCATGATTTCAAAGGTGGCCGCCGCGCCGCCGCCGGCGGCGACTATCAAGCCTGGATTCCGCCGCGACAGCGGGCGTAAGCCCGCGTGGTGTTTGAACGCCGATTGATCGCATGAGTGCGATCAATCCTGGAATGCTTTAGGATTTGAACGATGGCCACTGACGGCAAGGAAATCATCGTCGGCGGGGTCGCCATGGTCGGCCTTGTCTTATTGTTCGCCTTGAGTTACGGCGGCAGGAAACTATCGGCCGAAGGCGCTGGCGGCGATTATTCCGTGCTCGCCGCCTTCAACCGCATCGACGGTCTTTTTGAAGGCGACGACGTTCGTTTGGGCGGCATTCGCATCGGCGCCGTCGGGGCCTTGTCTCTCGACGAGAACTATCGGGCGGTGGTCAGCCTGGAAATCACCAAGGATGTCAAGCTGCCGACCGACAGCTCGGCGGCCATTCATACCGACGGCCTGTTCGGGAACAAATACATCGTCTTGGAACCTGGCGGCGAGGAGACGTTCCTGCAACCTGGCGAAGCTATCGTTTTCACCCAGGACGCCATGATCGTCGGCGAGCTTCTGGAACTGATCATCAGCCAGGGCAAGGCGCGGAAAAAAGAGCAACAGCGAAAAGCCGGGAGCAATCCCCTGGCGGCGGGGAAACAGTGAACAGGGCGGGGGAGCGGGCCGGCGCCGATTCCCGTCAACCAAGGACAGGCTCTAGAGGGGGGCAATAGCCATGGGTAAAAACGCCATCGAAACGGTCATGGGCGCCGTCGTTCTAATGGTCGCCGGGGTATTCGTTTACTTTGCCTACTCGATGGCCGAGGTCAAGGCCGTCCAGGGCTACCGGGTGACGGCGTTGTTTTACAAGATCGGCGGCCTCAAGACAGGCAGCGACGTCCGCGTCAACGGCATCAAGGTCGGCAGCGTCGTCGACCTTGGCCTGGATTCCGAAACCTACGACGCCGTGGTCACGTTGTCGGTCGCCGGTCATCTTCGGCTGCCCGTCGACACGGTCGCTTCCATCGCCAGCGCCGGCCTGATGGGCGGCAAGTACGTGCGCCTGGAGCCGGGCCAGGAAAAGAAATTCATCGCCGACGGCGGCCGCTTCGCCAAGACCAAGGATTTCCGTTCGCTGGAGGATCAAGTCGGTGAAATCATCTTCCTTGCCACCGGCGGCCCCTGATCCGGCGGTGGCCCGAAATAGTTTTGCCGCTGGGTACAATTTAGATGATACAGGCCACTAGAGGCTTGTTCCGCTTGGTTGTTTTTTTCGCCGCCGCCGCCGTCTTGCCCGCCCTGGCCGAGCCTTACGAGATCGCGGTGTTGCGGGGGCTGGACAAGGTCACGGCCAGGGTTTCCACCATCGAGGCGCCGGTCGGCCGGGTGAGCCGTTTCGGCACCCTGGAGATCATCGCCCGCGTCTGCGACAAGCGGCCGCCCGAGGAAACGCCGGAAAGCGCCTCCTTCCTGGATATATGGGAGGTCAGGCCCGGCGAGGCGGCGGTCAGCCTGTTCCGCGGTTGGATGTTCGCCTCGAGCCCGGCGCTCAGCGCCCTCGAACACCCGGTCTACGACGTCTGGGTACTCGATTGCGTTAACAGCCCCGCAAACACGCTCTCCGGTTCGGCCGGGGAGGGGACGGAGTAGACTTGCTGTTCTCGGGAAGATTAAGGACTAAAAAAAAGGGCTCATCCGGGAATTCCGGGAAAAGCGTTCGTGGACTTGCCCCCATTTCACCGGACACCCTGACGGGTTTTTGACTGGGCTCTGAGGAAGTCTCTAGGTGACCTCCACTTGAGTCCACTGTGGGGGTGGTTCTCGTTATAATCTTCGAACCACCGGTG
>Ga0187833_10001816_pt1 | contig 23749 bp, 15 predicted proteins | sample ETNtaG_37_FD_167968 | JGI IMG/M metagenome (GOLD analysis project Ga0187833, IMG submission 167968) | Marine microbial and viral communities from oxygen minimum zone, Eastern Pacific Ocean - ETNP2014_SV_400_PacBio MetaG (Illumina Assembly) | ecosystem: Environmental > Aquatic > Marine > Hypoxic...
ATAGCTGAAGACTTTGGCCTGGAACACTGGTCATATTTAAAAAAATTTATTTCTATACAAAAACAAGTAAAGTCAAAGAACAAAACCCTCAGCAAAGAAAAAATACTACCTATTTACACTTTTATAGAAGATTTGGTTGCAGGAAGGCCAGTTTTGACATACCCCTTAAGGGCTGGAGGCTTTAGGCTAAGATATGGAAGAAGCAGGACAACCGGTTACTCAGCAACAGCAATACACCCTTGCGCAATGCACATACTAAATAAGTACATTGGAACAGGAACACAGCTAAAATTAGAGCGGCCAGGAAAAGCAACAAGCTTAACTATGTGTGATTCAATAGAAGGGCCTATTGTAAAACTAAATGATGATTCTGTTTTAAGATTAGAAAACGAATCATTAGCAAAAAAATTAGCTAAGGATATTAAAGAAATTTTATTTCTTGGAGATATTTTAATTAGTTATGGTGATTTTTTTAACAGGGCCCATACACTTATACCTCCAGGATATTGTGAGGAATGGTGGATACAAGAAGTAGAAAAAGCTACCGTAAATACTTTTGGAAATCTAGATCTGGATAAGTTATCTTTGTTGTTAGAAATAGAAAAAGAATATCTGGAAATATTATTTAAGGAGCCTATAAAAACAAAAATAGATGCAAAAAAAGCGTTTGGCATATCAAGAAAGCTTAAAGTCCCATTACATCCAAAATTTACATATCATTGGAACACGATTTCTACTGAAGAATTTCTTCATTTAGCTAAAAGCCTCACAAAAGCAAAAACAACACTAAACACCAACACAACAGAAAAAATAATCATTAATTATGATGAAACCTTAAAATTAACTTTAGATAAGTTGGGTGTTCCCCATTTAGTTGCAAATAAAGAATTTATAGTGATAGAAAAAGGCGATGCGCATACGATATCCGAAATTTTTAATTTAAATTCTGATAGGGAAATAATAGAAATAAAATCAGAAGAAAAAGCAACTTCCAATAATATCTTCTTAATAAACCAGATTTCTGATGTAAAAATAAAAGACAAGTCTGGCGTTTTTATTGGCGCAAGGATGGGCAGGCCTGAAAAAGCTAAGATGAGAAAGTTAACTGGCAGCCCCCACACTCTTTTCCCAATCGGGGAAGAAGGAGGAAGATTAAGGTCTTTTCAAGGCGCATTTGAAAGCAAAAAAGTAACTGCCGAATTTCCGATTTATTATTGCAGCAAGTGCGATAAAAAAACTGTTCTTAGCGTATGCGAAACCTGCGATAAAAAAACCGAAAAGATGTTTTATTGCAATATCTGCGGTTATCTAAAGGAAGAAACTTGCAGGCATGGAAAAACATCCACTTATTTAAAGCAAACTATAGATATAAATAATCTATTTTTCGATTATTTAAAAAAACTAAAGATTAGAACTTATTCGGATTTAATAAAAGGAGTAAGGGGAACTTCAAGCAAAGACCACATCCCGGAACACTTTATTAAAGGGGTTTTCAGGGCAAAACACGATGTTAATGTGAATAAAGAAGGCACCGTAAGATATGACATGACTCAACTGCCTTTAACCCATTTTAAGCCAAAAGAAATAGGAACTTCAGCGGAAAGGCTTAAGGAACTCGGTTATGATAAAGATATTTTTGGAAAAGATATAATGGATGATAACCAAATTATCGAGATTTTTCCACAAGACATAATACTTCCTTCCTGTTCCGAAAGCCCGGAACATGGAGCAGACAAAATTATTCTAAAAACCTCTTTTTTTATTGATGAGTTACTGGAAACATTCTATAATCTAAAAAAATTCTACAACTTTAAATCAGAAAAAGATATAGCAGGAACACTAGTTGCAGTTATAGCGCCTCACACATCAGCAGCAGTTGTAGGAAGAATAATCGGCTTTTCACAAACACAAGGATTTTTTGCGCATCCGATGCTTCACGCAGCTACTAGAAGAGATTGCGATGGTGATGAAGCTTCTGTAACCTTATTGATGGATGCTTTGCTAAACTTCTCAAAGCAATACCTCCCAAATACTCGCGGCTCTACTCAAGATGCGCCATTGGTTTTAACATCAAAATTAATTCCTTCTGAAGTTGATGATATGATTTTTGATTTAGATATTTGCTGGAAATATTCTTTAGAGTTTTATGAAGCATGTGAAGGCTTTAAGAAGCCATGGGAAATTGAGATAGACCAATTCAGCAAAAAACTAAGCACCGATTCAGAATACTTAGGTTTAGGGTTTACTCATAACATCTCTAACATAAATGCAGGTGTAACATGTTCTGCTTACAAAACCCTGCCTTCGATGCAGGAAAAACTTCAAGGACAGATGGATATTGCTGATAAGGTAAGGGCAGTTAACGGTTCAGATGTTGCAAGATTGGTCATAGAAAAACACCTGATTAGGGATATAAGAGGCAATCTAAGAAAATTCTCAATGCAACAGTTTAGGTGCAGCACCTGCAACGAAAAATATAGGAGGCCCCCCCTTATTGGAAACTGCACGAAATGTGGAGGAAAAATCATTTTTACAATATCAGAAGGCTCTATTGTTAAATATTTAGAGCCAGCAATTTCTTTAGCAGATAAATATAATCTGCCTTCTTATTTGAAACAAAACCTGGAGCTTACAAAAAGAAACGTAGAAAGTTTATTTGGAAAGGATAAAGAGAAGCAGGAAGGTCTTGGGAAGTGGTTTGGTTAGTTAATCTTCTTTGATAATTCCCAGATTGTCTTGAAGTATTTTTTAAAAGAATCAGCAATTTCTTTATTTTTAATTAAGATTGTTATGTATTCTATTCCGCCAGTTGTAGAAATAATAACATTGTTATGATGAATTGCTATTTCCGTAGGGGCTTTGAATTCTTTAGGAACTATCCTGGTTTGTACACCACGAATGTTTTTTACTAAATCAATTTCAGGAACAGGTTCATTAAATAACAAGAGATTTTTGACTTTAAATCGTTTGGAGAAATCGTCGATATAATCTTTAAAGAAAGCAAGTAGGGGGGGATTAACTTTAGGAATGAACATCCCATAAATTGTATCTCCCCTTTTCACATCATTTTTAGAAACAGTATAAGCAGTTTTCAATCCACGAAGTCCCTTGAACACTGTAGCGTCACTGATATACTTCAGTTTTTCCTGTTTGAGTTTGATTTCTTTGATTAATTTTTTTGCTTCTTCTTTTTGTTGAAATATGTTATTTTCTTTTTCATCAAGATAATCAAGAATTCTTTCAGGAGGAGTGGGTTCAAAATATTTAGTTCCTGATTTTATAATATACGAGACAATACCTTTATCCATTAGTTTATCTAATATTTGATAGGTTTTAGATGAGGAAACTTTCGCTTTCTTTATGATTGACCCAGTGGTAGTCTGACCTAACTCTAATAATGCAGTATAAACAGCGATTTCTCCTCTTGTTAATCCAATTTCTTCTAGGAATTTTGTTTTCATATTTTCTTTAGTATTGATACTAATTTAAATACTTTTCTAATTACAACCCACTTAGGGGGAAAGAAGGTTTAAATAGTGACGAGGACCACTCTTGAATAATATGGATATTAGAAACATCATTTATGATAGAGTATTACATAAGCGTCTTGGAGAAGAATTAGATGCTTTAGGTAGTGAAAAAACCCAATTAGAAAAGTGGCATGATGATTTAGTTTTTAGAGAGGGAAGTGATGTTAAATTATATAGGGGAAGAGGATTAACAGTAAATTCTTCTGTTGATATTAATGATAAAACTTATCCTGTAACAGTACAAATGAATGGAGGAGCTTCTTCTGAAGGAGAAATGAGTGTTGTTGATAATTTAGTTGCAGCTCTAAGAGCATATGTTCCACACCAAGAAGTTCTGGAATTTGCAGCCGCTCACGATTATGAACCAGAATGCCACTATAGTTTTCAAAATATTTCTCCAACTGGCGAACAAGTTCTAAGATCTGTTGAGTCTAGATTAGGCAGACATGTTACTCCTTTAGACGAAGAAGATGATCCTGTTTTTGTCTTGCCAGAAGGGTTGCATTCTCCTGTAAAATCTCAATGGCGACATAAAAGAGCAGATGAAGAACCAAACTCCATTTTGGGACCTGCCACTTACCATAAATTAACAAAAAGATTTGGTTTATCTAGTTGTGATAATCATATTGATTGGGATGCAGTAAGATGTTATGATGAATTAAGAGCAGAAGTACTTGATACGAGAACTATTGATGGAAAACCTGTTAATTTAGAAGGGGTTTTCAGTTATGCATTCAAGGATGATAGAGAACGTGAATATAGTATAGCACAAGAGATTTATAGAAGATTCGGTGACAGTTGGGAAGCAGTTAAATATAAGAGGATGTTTGAAGGAAGGAATCAGTTTGATAAAGATATTCAATTGACTTATCTTCCTCATGGAGATCCAAGCGTCAATCAACCACTATTAAGTTTGAAAAAGCAAGGTGGTTTTAATTCTGAAGATAAGATTGCAGAATTTAGAAATGCTTGGGAAGAATTAATTGGGTTTTTGAATGCAACAAGAGCCAAAGTCCCTACATAGTTTTTTGTATTTTGTTTTTTATCATCAAGGAAAGCCCTGTTTTAAAACTCAAATTCTATGTAGGGCTTTGGTGTACCATATTTACTTATTTTATAACCACAAAACCAATAAATTATATCTTAGATTTAATAGAATGTCTTGCGCCACAAGCCAAACATTTCATAAAGCTTAAGTTCCCATCTTTCTCTATTTTTGTATCTGGTTTGCTGCATTCATAACATAAAACATAAGAATTAGCGTATTGTTTTATTTTCTCATTAACTCTTGAAGCAGGAATCTTAGACCCTATGATAACACTTCCACTCTTTTTTATTTCACCCGGGGTTGCAAGCTCCCTTAAAACAAACTTTAACATATGTCCTGGCTCTCTTCTCAAAACCCCGGCTATCTGCAAGAAGTTATTTATAACTGTCTTATTGCCTTGTATATGCCCCTTTACTTTAGGTATCTCAAACCTTTCTTTTTGAAACACGTGTTCCGGCAGGTCTTTTCTAACTTCCTGTAAAAGTTTTTCATATTCTTCCATTACTTAAGGTAAAGTTATTGTTTTTATAAACTTAATTGTTTAAACAATAAAAAGATATATAAATACAAATTTAAAGGACAATAACATGGTAATAGAATCCTTACTCAACCCATCAAGCGCAGAAAAGAAGCCTTGGGAAATGTTTTTCCTTGGTTTTGTTTATTCTACTATAGCTATTATCCTTTCTTTATGGATTTTCAGAGACCAGGCAAGCTTAATAATGGTATTTCTTACAGTAATGGCCTGTTTGCCTATTGTTTACAACACCATGAAATTAGAAGAAGCAAAAGATATGTCCATAAAAAAAGAAAGGGTTTTGTTAAAAGAACATAATAAAGCAATAATATTTTTTGTGTTTTTATTTTTAGGTATAACCTTTTCTTTTGCCCTAGGGTATGTTTTATCACCACCAGAAATAATAACAGATTTATTTTCTAAACAAACAGCAACAATACAAAACATAAATAATCAGGTTTCCGGGAACATGATAGAGCAATTATCAATTTTCACAAAAATATTTTTTAATAACCTAAATGTATTAGCTTTCGCAATATTATTTGCATTTATTTATGGCGCTGGCGCAATCTTCATACTTACCTGGAATGCAAGCGTTATAGGAACAGCAGTTGGTAATTTTATAAGGTCTAATTTAACTGAATACGCAACAGCTGTAGGATTGACAAAATTTTCAGCATATTTTGGTGTGGTGTCATTAGGGCTTTTAAGATATTCCATACATGGCATCCCAGAAATAATAGGTTACTTCTATGGAGGCTTAGCAGGAGGAATAATCTCTGTTGCAATAGCAAAGAAACATTACAAATCAGAAAAATTCACAAACATCCTGTTTGATGTATCAGAGCTACTATTAATATCCTTATCCTTCCTGCTTGTTGCAGCATTTTTAGAGGTGTATATAACACCTATATTTTTCTAAGAATCTATTATTCCAAAACTTTAAGCTTGCCAGGTGTAACCTCAAAAACATCCCCCTCTTTCAAAAGAATGTCCACTATTTTATCAATATCATCAACACCTTCAGAAGGTATATCATCCACCAACACACCTTCTCCACCATCAAGATTTTTTATTACTTTCAAAACTTTATCTTTTGGGCTTTCACCAACAATCTCTTCAACTTCTTTTTCTTCAACCGCTCTTTCAACATTATTTTCAGGAATCTCCTTTTCAAGCTCTAATTTTCTTACCTTTGCCCAGCTCGCATCTGTTTTTTTTACAATCTCCATAAGTATATATTTTTCAGAAAAAAATTCCCTGAGCCTCCCAATAACAAGAACAAAACCACCAACACCAATATCATCAAAATCTAATCTGTTTTCAAAATCCCTTACAAATATCTTCTCACTGCCGTCATCTATTAAAATACTATTCTGATTATCAACTTTAGATTTCTGAACAACAACACCCAAAACACTAACCCTTGAAATTTCTTTTCCATTTATTTTAATGTAATTTGGGCTAGCTCCCTCTTCTTTTTTATATTCTGAATTAACAATATCCTTTATCCTTGTCTTATATGCAATCTGCCTTTTTTGATATATCTGTTCTGGCAATTTCCCCCACCCCAAATAAATAAGTAACAAACCACTATTTAATAAATTATCCATCAAATAAATTTAAAGCCATTGATAAAGGCCCCTTCTTGGTTCAAACAAATATACTTCTATTATGAGTCTATCTATATATTTTTGTAATTCATAAATATCATCAAACTGCCGTTTAACATTAGAAAACAAATCTTTTATATCTATGGGTCCTTTGCACAATTCAGCCCTCACAACATTAAATTTTGTACTTTCTCTCTCTTTTGGAACCTCAAACCTTACTTCATATTGTACTTTAGGGTTATCAATTAAGCTTTCAACATTTGTAATAAACAGTTTGTAAGAGCTATCTAAAATTTTCTTACTAATTTGATCAATTTGACCATCCCTTGCTAAACTTTTTGCTACTCTTAATACATTTCCCAAAGACATCCGAGAAAGAATCCTTGCTTCATGTTCAACTCCTTTTTTTGCCCCAAAATTCTCTAAAATATCTATCCACTTAGATAGCAAAACCTTTTCCATTTCAGATTTTTCTGAAAGTTCTTTTTTAATTATCGGATTAATCTCTTTTTGTTTTGCTATTTGTAACCACAAATCCTCATCAATCCTTTTTTGAGTTTTTTTGAGATTAATATCATAAGATAACAATTCATCAGTATTGAAAGGATTCGTTATATCCGTTTTTACAAATTTAAATGCCATATCTCTTAATAATTCAGAACCCTTTCCCCTAGGAACTAATACACATGCAATAGAGTATTCCCCTTTAAACAAATTTCTTTTTATTAATTCATTATTTAATCTAGAATAACCACCAGATAAAAAACCAGAATAATAATTTTTACCCAATACACATTTTTCAGAAAAGCAAGATTTTACCCCATTAAATACAACATCCCTAATAACTTTCCCCTTAATTAATCTAGCAGGAATTTGAAGTTGTATATCTGTAAAATCCGGGGGTTGCATCAATTTTAAAGTTTTAACCAATTCTTCAGAAAAGGAACTATCCCCTAAAAAAGTTGATAAAGATATCCCTCCCTTTCTATTAATAATATATGGCGAGCCAGAGATTGTTGGTTGAAAAGAATTTGCAACCAAATCATCATCAACCAAATTTTCTTTAATAAATTTAGTTATACTTTTTCTTTCAAAAGGCACATCAGCATATACATATGACGGATCTATTATCTCAAATTCTTCTAAATTAATAACATCTTGTGCAGAATTTGTTTTTTCATTATGTATAAAATCCTTTTTAGATTTAATTATTCTTATAAGAGAGTAATCACAAGGCAGAATTTTATCTTTAGGATACAACATTAATAACACTATTTGTGGGCAATTCTTTAAAGCAGATAAAGTAGCAAACTCATAATCTCCCTTTATTGTTATCGCAGCTTTCCAATCACTAGGCAATTCAGAAGGAACGATATAATAATAAACCTCTCCTAATTTTTCACCATAATTGGCTTTTTGAAAAGACAAATATCATTTATTCTTTTTTTCTCAAATTTATAAAAATCCAAATTAAAGTACTGTCTCTGCCAAGGGTGATTATATGGGCTATTTTTTCTCCATTTATAGATATATTTTGGATTTATTTGATTCATAAATATAAACTAAAATAATAATAAAAGTATTTTTTCTAGATTTTCTGAATAAACCCTCTTCTGGGCTCAAACAACTCTCCAACTCTTTTTAGTTTCTCTATAGCTTCTTCTACTTTTTCTTCATTAATATCTTTAGCTTTAGCCTCTTCTATTACATCATCAATTGGAATAGTTTTCCCTATTTTGTTTTCCAACTCACTAATTATTTCTTTTATTACAAATATGTGGCTTCTTTGAGAAGCAGAAATTCCGGTTGCAATTCTATCGATATCTATCTTGCCTGTTTCTTTATCTAATCCAATTTGCATTAAACAATACTCCAAAAGGTCAATGGCATTTCTTGCATCCTTTTTAGTCGCTTTTTTGCTTAATCTTAGTTTTGCAGAAGCTTCTGTTAGCCTAACAAGCGCCTCAAGCTGTCTTGCAGAAATAGGTATAGATTTAATGCCTTCATCTGTTCCCCCGCTACTTCTCATTTTAAGATAAAATGTTTTTATTTCCTGCAAAGCATCATCTGTAAGTTTAGGAAATATTGTCCTTCTTGCATATGCAATATATTTTCTCAAAAATTCTGTAGGAATTTCTGATTCAAAACCCTCTGGTGACTGATGCAGTTTCAATATATGGCTTGCCAGCTTTTCATCTCTTATTTCATCAGGCAAATCTTTAATTGGAAATATAAGGTCAAATCTGTTAATCAAGGTAGGGGGCAAGTTTATCTGGTCAGCAATTATACCATAAGGGTCAAACCTCCCAAATTTTGGATTTGCTGCTGCAAGTACAGTAGTTCTCGCAATTAAAGTGGCTTGTATATTTGCTTTTGAAATACTTACAGTCTGTTGCTCGAGGGCCTCGTGCATAGCTGCCCTGTCTTCCGGAACCATTTTATCCATCTCATCTATACAATTATGGACAATTATTCCATTAGCAAGAAAATTATGGTTTTTTGGGACATAAAGGTCGTAAACAAACCCACTATATTTTTCTTTTTTTATTTCTATAATTTCATCTAGAAAATAATCTCTTTTTATTAGATTAAGTGAATTAGCAATAAATATTTCATCATTTATTTCTAACTTAACTTTATTTAAAATTTTAATTATTTGATTTCTTGAAGGCTCAATTTTAAGATTTATATAATTATACACATAACTCCAAATACCTTGTTTCAGTAAAAAAGATTTATTTAATTTTGATACTCTTTTACAAATAATCTTTGCAATACTTTTTGGTATTTTTTCACTATCACAAGAAATCAATTTTTTCTTTTCTAATAGGGTTGCTTTTTGCATTTTAACAGAAAACGGCTTCAATTCATCAATAAGAACCCTTATATTATCCCTGCCGCTTATAACCACTGATTTTATATTTTTCCTATTATCCTCAATTTTTCCATAACAATCCAATCTTCTTAATGCAAGCAAAAAATTCAAATTTTCTTCTAAATTATTGCTAAATAATAAATCAACACATTGAGAAAAATATTCTTTTCCATTTTTTATGCATTTCTTAGTGCTAATACACCCATCAGAATCCATAACTCCGGCAATAAATCCTTTTAATACCTCATCTGGCAAGGTTAGAACATTATTTAGATTATTCTTAATAAAATGATTATACAAATTTCCCAATAAATTGCTGCCATGATATAGAACCTTACACTTAGATTTTACTTCTTTACCCTTTATATTAGAAACTCTTTCAGTTTCATATTCATTTATTTTTTTTAAAAATATTTCATCCCAACATTCTTTAAATTTTTTAATATAATCTTTATGCTTAACAGATTGTGTAATTTGAATGTTTGTCCTTCTATTAGTTATATTAACATGTCCGTCTCCATATACAAAACCCAGGATATAACCAAATTCACTATTCAATTTTGTTATTTTAAGGGTTTCTCCATTCTTATTTCTTCCATATTTTAATGGGATGTTTTTCCAATAGCTTTCTATTTTAAGATATTTAATAATCTCAGAAAATTTCATTATATTAACTTGTTTGGTTCCAGAAAGAAAATCTTTATTCAAATCAAATTTATTATTAAATTCTTTAAGCGTTTTAAATTCATCTTTAATTTTTTGCTTTATCTTGTTTTTCTCTTGTTTACTTAAAAATACCTTCCATTCTTTTGGTAATATATCAATTATTTTCACTATGTTTTTGTTATCCGGTAATTTTAATGGAGCAAGAATTTTATCATTTATCTTAAATTCTTTAGATTCTTTCCAGGTTAGATTCTTTCCATCTATTATTTTATGGTCTGGAGTTAATTTAATAGAAAACCCTGATTTAAATTTAATATTAATCAATTTTCCATTAAATTTTTTCCTTCTTATGATAGTTGAATTATTTTTAATAGTATTCAATCCCTCTAGCTCAAAACTAATTACCTTATTTTCAATTTCATTAAATTCTACAAGTTTATTATTACATTTTCCAATTTTTTTCCTTTTATCATCAAACATGTCAGAAATTTTCATAATTTTATTATTAGTAACAATAGATGTTTCAGGATGCAAACAGCATATTCCATTTGATGCAAGCACCAAAGCCCCAGCCTCTAAACTCCATCCTTTTAAGAACTCATCCTTAACAACTGAAGCAGTATTATGGACTAAAATCCCATCTACTACAAAATTATGTGAATTTTCAACAGTAAGATCATAAACATAGTCATAATTGGATTTCTTAATTTTAACCGAAATAATCTTTTCCCAGAAAACGTCACTAAGAGCCAATTTTTGTATTTTTTTTAATAATTCATTATTACACTCAACTTTTTTTAATATTTTTTGTAGGTAATTTCTTGATAAATTATGATAAACTCTGTTCTTTCTTGAAAATAATTTCTGTTTTTGAAGCTCTTTTCTTAAAATATTCGAGATGCCAGGAACAACATCCACATTTGTATTTGGTGTGCTTGTCTTTTTTTGTATCAAATATAACTTTTTATTCTTTTCAGGATGTTTTAACTTGAAATTTTCAGCAAAAACCTTTAATTGTGATATTCCCCTTATTCCAACAATCCATTTATCATAATTTCCTTTTATCTTGCCTTTAGAAGGCCCCCTCTTTCTTAAATTAGAATGTATACTAAATCTTAAAAAAACAAGTTGAAGTTGCCTTGCTAGAATTTCAGAGCAAGTTGTTAATTCAATACAATCAGACCCCTTTGTTTTTCTTATTTGTATAGATCCATCAGCATCATAAAGCCCAGCAATAAATGAAGCAATAAGCTCATTTGAAAGATGCAGCAAATTATTTGACATCATTAATTTATTCGATTTTGGCGATACACAAATACCCAATCCCAGCAATATTTGCGCTAATAAAACCGAACTTGTTCTTGATGCTTCTGGCCTTTTATCATTTCCTTTTTGAATATCACACTGTAAATTAAATTCTTTTTCAATTATATCTCTAAAATTTTTTTGTAATTTTCCATTAGAATTAGAAAACCTTATACTACAACTATTAGCCGTTTTTCTGATGTCTCCGTCTCCGGCGATAAGCCCAGAAATATAAAGAAAGTCTTTGGTAAGGCAAATTGGCAGTAAATGTGTTTTACCATTATATAAACTCACTTTTTTTATTTCATCTTTCCATTTTACATCAACATTTTTACAAAGCATTTTTAATGTTTGCAATTTAATATTTCCTCTAGCCCCTTTTTTTACCCAATTATGATAAAGGTTATTTTCAGAAACACCGAGTTCCTTAGCTGCTAACATTACACTCCCATATTTTTTTGATAATTTTTTAGTTACTTTTTTTACAAACGGCTTTATATCATGGATAACAGGATTTGATTTTAGAAGATCAACACAATACAATTTTTTAGTATTCCCTTTTATTAATTTTCTTGGTGTTGCAATATACATATTTTCTTTCAATTCCATGCTTTTTATCCATTGCGTTTTCCCTTTTTTTATTGTTAGCAGCTGTGTGTTTCCAGTAAGCTCTATTTTTTTGCCGCTGGAGAGAATAACTTCATATACTATTTCTGGTGCTTTTAATTTCCAAATAGATTTTGGATTTTTAGAGTGCAATTTTAGGTCTTTATTTAGGCTTTGGATTTTGATATCATCAATATTATCCCGCTTCCATACACCATCTTTAAATTCTTCTTTAGTTTTTAATCTTGATTCTACAACAGAATCTATACATTCAATTCCCCCTGGATTTGTAAGAATCATACTTTTTGGAGCAACACATAACCCAGCGCCAGAAACTCCCCTGCCACTAACATAACTTCCTTTTGGGGCAATAGTGCCTATTCTTTTTAGCAATGCGCTTTTTCCAGAACCAGGATCCCCTAAAAGAAGAATATGCATATCCCCCCTACTAGTCATCTTATCCTTTCTCACTTTCCTTACTCCCCCAACCAATTGCAATAACAAGGCTTTTTTCACTTCAGTATAGCCATAAATAGATGGGGCAATAGATTTAAGCAGCTTGGTATTAAGTTCTGGGTCTTGTGAAAGTTCTATTATCTTCTTTTTCTCTTCTTCAGAAATCTTAACTTCATACAACGTTTCATCAAGACCCTCTACATAATTAGATTCAATCATTAAATCAAACCTGGTTGATTTTGATCCGGTTCTTAATGTAATTGGAACTTCTTTTATAATGCCAGAAACCCTTATCTTGCTTCCGGGGTTTGTTCTTTTCTCACTTAAAGGGCTAACTAAATCACCTTTAAGAAGAAGGTTAATTCTTTTTGGCTGCTCTCCTCCTTCTAAACTTTCCGGAATTTCTTCCAGTACAATTCCTTGCGCATCAACAAGTTCTTTATTTAATAAAGTAAACTTTCCTTTTCTGCCGCAACCGCATCTAGTGGGTTCTTTAAAACTAGTATCCAATTGAGGGATTTTGATAACATTACCGCACATAGGACATTCAAAACTCGCATCTACAACTTGAGGCCTTACATCTGATTTTTGCCTTACAATCCCCTCAGCGCTTATAAACCGAGAAATATGTTTGCTCCTTATATTCCTTACCATAATCTTTTGACTATCTGGAAGATTGGTAAAGTGAACCTTAAAACCAGTTATATCTTCTAAATCAAACTGCTCAACAGCAAGCTCTGCAGCCCTTATAGTATCATCAGGATTTTCTAAAAGCTCATTTGCCAGGTCAAGGTCAAACTTAGAAAGCTCTGCAAAACTAATAACAACAAATTTAAGGTCTTTTCTCAAATTCTCAACAATATCAGAATAGTAAAACGACTCTAAAAAGTCATGGAATCTTTTTATCTGTTCAGACGCATCAATTTTTATTAATTCTTGCATAAACTATACACACCCTTTTTATTTTAAATACCTTACGCGCAAATGTCCAGTGCTAAAAATAAGAAAAAAATAGAAAAATATATTATACGACCTTCTTTAGGTTTTCTACTAAAACATCTACAGCAGCATGCACTTCATCTTCGCTTTTAGTGCCAGTACATACAATTTTTCCATTACTAAACAGCAAAAATGTTGCTTGCGGGCTGGTTTTTGTAGATTGAAGCTTATACACCAAACCCGGAAACTGTTCGGGCTCATATTCAACATTCCTTAACTTGGTAGCAAGCATATTTAGATTTAAGGGAACACCAATACTGCCTGAAGCAACTATATTCTGAATTTTTATTTCAGGCTTTATAGTAATTTTAACATTTATCTTTTCTAAACTCTTTATTATTTTCTTAATACTTTCTCTTACTTTTTCAATGGTCCTTGCCCCTGTGCAAACAACTTTACCGGAACTAAATATCAAAGCAGAAGTCTTAGGCTCTTTTATTCTTATCACAAGCCCAGGAAACTGTTCTGGATTATATTCCGTATTAGATAATGTAGTTGCCATCTTTTCCAAAGGCACATCGTGCTCTAATGAAGTGGAAACAACTATATTAACGATCCTTATATCTCTTGTAGTCCAAGAACCAGTTTTAACTGTCTTTTTAACAGATTTTTTTGTAGTTTTTTTAGCCATTACTTACACCCCCAAATAAAATTTCATTTATAAACTTTAAAAATGGGGTTCTATTTAAATACTTTTATATTTAAATAGCAGGATTTTGATATAATCTTTATAGACGGTATGCCTCCTTCGTTTCCTATGGAACTTTTTAATTATTTACTATATAGAAAATAATTGATTTTCTTGTTTCTCTCATGCTTCCTTCCTATTTTTTGAGTAATTTTAAAAGGAATAATTATTAATAACTTATATAATATCTTAATCTTATGATTGATTTTGTATTTCCTAATAATAACGAGAAAGAATTCATCAAAATAGCAGAAAAGCTTGAATACAAAACATTATATTTTCTTTATAGTTATGATGATTATTTTAATAAAAAAACAATAGAAAGCAAAAAAATCAGGATTTGTAAAGGAATTCTTGCAGACTCCAGAAACATAAATAAAATACCTAAAAAAGACAAGATTTTTGTTGCTGTGCCAGGTTCTATGTATAATAGGGATATTATAGAAAAATCCCGTGCAAATATAATATTTTCAACAGAAACAGATACAAGAAAAGATTTTATACACCATAGGGCTTCTGGCTTAAATCATATTTTATGCAGATTAGCCCATGAAAACAAAGTAGCAATAGGGTTTTCATTAAATTCAATCTTAAAAGGAAAAGATATAGTTCTGGGAAGAATCATGCAAAACATAAAATTATGCAGGAAATACAAGGTAAACATGGTTATTGGCTCTTTCACTAAAAATCCTTATGAAATGAGAAGCCCTCATGACATAATTAGTTTATTTGAGAGTTTAGGAATGAACCCGGGAGAAGCCAAGAAATCTTTAAATTATAATAACTAAAATGGTATTAGCTTATTTTTTACCACCAATAATTTTATTAGGCATAATAACAACATATGAAGATATTAAATCCGGAAAGATTAGGAATAAATGGGTTGTTTTTTCATTAATTTATTCTTTCATTGTTTATTTTATTTTAATAATGCTCAATCATCTTAATGGAACGTTAAATTATCATTTCCTTATTGAACTAATAACAAATTTTCTTTTTGTTGTTTTACTGGGTTTTGTTTTATGGTATATTGGAATATGGACTGCTGGAGATGGAAAATTATTCATTGCTTTTTCTGTTTTAATGCCAATTTCCGTCTATGAAATTGGTTATGTAGAATGGGTTCCAAGCTTGGTTTTGTTGATGAATGTTTTTATAGTTTCTATGTTAATTATGGCTGTGTTTTTAATTTTTAATTTGAAGATTAACAATTTAATCAACTCATCAAAATCCATATTAAAAGAAATGTTTGAATTTAAAAAATTAGTTTTATCTATTGTTTATCTTTTTTCAATTTCCTGGATAGTTCAGATTATTACTAATCTTTTGATGTTAACAAATACTTTTCTTCAAATATTTTTAACAATAATTACCTATCATTTTATACAAAAAAAATTTAAAAATAAAGGAGTACAATTTATGATAACTATATCTTTGGGCAGGCTTTTCTTGGATAATTCAATATTTTCTATCAATTTTGTTTATTCTTTTATTTTTATAGTTTTGTTATGGAAATTAGTTCGCAGTTTTTTAAGAGGGGTATTCTCAAAAATAATTTCTGATTCTTTTTCCAAGGAAATTAGAATTAAAAACTTAAATCAAGGAATGGTTCTTGCAGAATCTATTCAAAAAAAAGGAAGCAAATATATCAAAAAACCAAAACAAATATTAAAATTAGATAATTTTATCGATATGGAATCAGAAGGCCTCACATTTCAACAACTGAAAAAAGTTAAAAAAACAGATATAAAAACAATAAAAGTAAGCAAAACAATACCCTTTGCCCCATTTATTTTTTTAGGGGTTATTTTAACATTATTGTTTAAAGGAAACATTTTAATATTCATCAAAAATCTTTTCTAGTATTATGAATAAAAAACTCAAAATTGAAGGGAATTCTGTAATTTTAAGCATAAATCCTAAATTATATCCTTTAGAGACTATTTACTCTGCTTCATACGTTTTTTTGGACAGGGCTTATGTTTTTTTAGATGGTGACCCTAAAAAAGAAATCTTAATAATATTAAAACCAAAAGAAAAAATTAATTTAGAAGAGCTAGGCGGAGAGTTTTTTAACGAGCTTATTAATTATGCAGATTATAATGCTAGATCCAAAGAAACTAAAAAAATCAGAGAAATAATTTTACAAAAGGCATTAATTACAAACGATCCAATTTCACAAGACTCAGACGAATTTGATGATTTGATTAAGGAGTTAGAAGATGACGATGAATTTTCGGATGATGCAGACAAAATAATAGCTCCTTGGGAAGATAATGACACAACAAAAAATTAAAATAATCTTAAATAGTAATTTTTATGATAAGAGATCTATAAAAGAAGCATTAAAAGATTATAAAGGCATTTGTACTGGAAAAATCTTAAATGACAAATTTGATGTAGAGTTAAATTCAAATGAACATATAGATAATTTAGAAGGGGAATTTTGCAATTATGTTTTAGGTTTAATAAAACACAGGTAGTTCAGATGGATTTTTTTATTAATAATTATAGATATAGAAAATTAAACGATAAATATTTCGTTACAACAGATCATGGAAGCTATTGTATATTATCTAAAGACGAATTAAAAAATTTAAAGCAAAATAAAATTGATATTGAGTTAAGAGACAAATTAGAAAAAAAAGAAATAATAATAATAGAGTCAAATATTAAAGAAGCAATACGGCTCACAAGAAATAGGAATTCATTTTTATATTCAGGAACGTCATTGCACATTATAGTTGTTACATTAAGGTGCAACATGGATTGTGTATATTGTCATGCTAGTTCTTATCCCGAAAACAAAAAATCATACGACATGGATATCAAGACCGCAAAAAAAACAGTTGATTTCATATTTCAAAGCCCAAGTAAAAAAATCGCTATCGAATTTCAAGGAGGCGAACCTTTGCTAAATTGGAATGTTGTTAAATATATCATCAAATATTCCAAAGAAAAAAATAAAGAAGCGAAAAAACAGTTAGAAATAATCATAGTTAGCAATCTTACAAAAATGGACGAAGATAAAATGAAATATTTAATTGACAATAATATTACTGTTAGCACATCATTCGATGGGCCTAAAGAAGTTCATGATTTTAATAGAAAATTTGTTCATGGAAGCAATTATGAGGGTGTTGTAAACTGGATTAAAAAATTTGATAATGAATATAAAAAAAGAGGGTATAAAGATAATCATGTAAATGCTTTGGTGACTTTAACAAGAAAAAGCTTACAATACCCAAAAGAAATAATAGATGAATATGTTAAATTAGGACTAAAAGAAGTGCATTTAAGATTTTTAAACAACTTAGGCATGGCAAAAAAATCTTGGGGAAAAATTAGCTATTCTATAGAAAGTTATCTTAAATTCTGGAAAGAAGCTTTAGATTACATTGAAGAAATAAAAAAGGAAGGTATAGAGATAAATGAAAGAATGACCTCAATAATGATACATAAAATAAACAACGAATTTGATCCAAACTATTTGGATCTAAGGAATCCATGCGGCGCTGCTATTGGACAATTAGCATATAACTATGATGGAGGCATTTACACTTGTGACGAAGGGAGAATGCTAGGAGAAGATGATCTATTTTCTTTAGGTAATGTGAAAAAAGATAACTATAAAGAAGTTTTAACTTCAAATAAATCTTGCGCAATTATCAATGCGTCAATAAACGACCAATTTATTTGCAATACATGCGCCTTTAAGCCTTATTGCGGTATTTGTCCAGTGTGTAATTATGCCGAACAAAAAAATATCATAGCAAAAATAAGTGAAACTGGAAGGTGTAAAATGCACATGGCCCAATTCGATTGGGTTGTTAAAAATAAGTTTATGAATAATGATTTAATAGAAAATATTAAATATGCTTAATACTATTATAACAAACAATACTTATCATCAGCAAAAAGAGGCAAAAATATGCTAAAATTACCAAAACTAAAGAAGAAAATAGAATCATTTTTGACAAAAGAAGACGGCAAGATAAGTAAAGAAAATCTGATTAAGGCAGGAATTATATTGGGCGCAGTAGCAGCTATTATTCCAGAAGACACAGATGCAGTTTCTACGCCTCATTCAAATGCATTGAGTGTAAGTTATTCAGATCCTACTGCAATCGGGTCTCATACACATGCTCCAAGTAGCCATTCTAATTATTAATAAAGAAATTACAATTTCAGATAAATTTTAATTACATATTTCTAATAGAGCAACATATTAATAAGAGTATGTATTGGCAAAATTAAGATGAAATTACTAAATGAAATTGTTATAGAGTTGCTTGGTGGGTGTAATCTTGAGTGTGATTTTTGTTTTAACAAGCAAGGCAATGAAAATGGCAGATTGATGCCTTTAAAAAAAATATTTGAAATATTAGCCGACATACATAAATCTGGAATAACTACTGTAAGATTTACAGGAGGAGAACCCTTTTTAAGAAAAGATTTATTTGATATATTAAAAAAAGCCAAATCTTATAACTTATATGTTATATTAAATACAAATGGATTTTTAATAAATAATGAGAATAAACATTATTTTAAATATGTAGATCTAGTTCTTTTTTCTTTCCATTATTTAGATCGATATAAACCAATAGAAAAAGCCACAAAATCATTAAAAGATTACAATTTAAAAATCATATACTGCACAATAATAAGAAAAGAAAATATAAATCAAATCAATACATATTATGATTTAGTATCTAAAATAAAACAGCCTAATTTTTTTGAATGGTTTTTATTAAGACAAATTCCAAATGAAATAAACAAAAAACCACTATCAAACAAAGATATAGAAAAGATTTATCAAACTATATTTTACCATAATAAAAAATACAAACTAAATATTAAAATTGCAAACTCTTTGCCTTTTTGTACTATAAAAAATAACTTACAATCAATTTGTAAAGGGGGAAGCTTTGATTCAGGTCATTCAAGGCTTCTAATCGATAGAGATTGTAATTATAAATTAGACTATTCATCTGAAGTATTAGGAAACTTTAGAAATAAAAAAATCTTAGATGTTTGGAATTCAAAAAAATTAGAAAATATTAGAAATTATAATGGCCTAGATAAAGATTGTAAAAAATGCTATTATTTAAAAAAATGTAAAGGAGGATTAATAGGGAGGGAATATTTATTTGATTACTCTAATGTTAAGCATTTAGCTAGTGTTATAATTCCAACATTTAATGATTCTAAAAGATTATCATTATTAATAAAAAGTCTAGAAAATCAAACTATTAATAATTTTGAAGTTATTATTGTAGATGATGGAAGTACTGATGACACAAAAAATACATCAAAAAAATTAATCAACAATTCTATATTAAGCATTAGATATTTTTATCTAAATAATACCACTATATTTGGAGCTGGAATTGCAAGAAATTTTGGAGCTAAACATTCCAAAGGAGATGTTCTTATTTTTTTAGACCAAGATAACGTCGCCAATAATAAATTAGTAGAAAATCATCTAAAAGAGCAAGAAAACAACGATGTTATTTTAGGTTATTATTCTGGATATGGGAATAAAAAATATTATTACGATTTTGAAAAACTACAAAAATTTGTTAAAAAAGAAATGTCCATCAAAAAAGTTCTATCTGAATTCAGGAATAATGTTTTCTATAACCCAGAATCATATTCAAGAGAACCATGGAAATATTTTGTTTCTGCTAATTTTTCAATAAAAAAATCCTTATTTTTAAAGTACTTATTTGATGAAAATATTATCCAATGGACAGGAGAGGATATTGATTTAGGTTATAGATTACACAAAGATAATAATAAAATTATTTTTTCAAAAAAGTGCCTGAGTTATAATAGTTCAAATAAACCCATGTTTAATCAAAAAAAATTTGTTTCTTCTATGGAAGTTATGATATATTTATTTAATAAATATAAAACAAAAGAAATTGAAAAATTTTGTATTGAATGGTTTAATCATGTTCCTAATAAATTCAAAAACAAATATAAACTAAATTTCAAAAATAATAAATTCGAATTTAAAAGAAAAACAATAAAAATTGCCTTTAGATTAGATGATATTGGAAAATTAACTAACAAAACAAAACAAATCATTGATTTTTTTGCTGAATCAAAAATACCGATTAATTTAGAGGTGATACCTAAAAAATTGAATAAAGATATGATTGATTATCTTTTATCTTTAACAAAAATAATGAAACTAGAAATTCATCAACATGGTTATTCACATTTTAATTATAGCCAATCTAATAATCATAAATATGAGTTTAGTGATAAAAGAGATTTAAAAACACAAGAATACGAAATTTCTAAGGGTAGAGAAATATTAGTAAGACATTTTGGGAACTTATTTTATAATTCATTTACTCCCCCATTCCATGGTTTTGATTATTCTACTTTAAAAATTTTAAATAAACTAAATTTTAAATCAATTTCTGCTTTAAATGCAATAAATTTTACATCAGAAATACATCAGGTAAATGGAGATATAGATATTATTAAAAATTATGAAAAAAATGAATTCTATCCATTGAATAAAATAATTGAAATTTATGACAACATTCTATATAAAAAAGATAAAATATGTATAGTTTTACACCCAGAAAAATTTAATTCTATTAGTAAAATTAATTTATTAATTGAATTAATAAAATATTTTAAAAAAGATAAGAATTTACAATTTGATTTATTAAGTAAAATGTGAGGTTAAGCCCTATAATATCTAAGATAGAATTATTGTAAAAATTTCTTATTAGATTTTTAACGAATAAACATATAAAGTCTTTAAATTATTTATTTAAACAACAAAATTCCACTTATCTGGGATAAGTGGTTTAGGTACCACTGCACATGCAATTGGAATTTTGTGTGCTCGAAAACCACCATTGTAAGTGGAATTTTGAGCATCAAAAACCACCTAAATGTGAAGCTAATAAAATCATGCCACCCATCTGTGATGGGTGGTTTTTGACATATTAACAATTTTTTAATAAAATGAAAATATTAGTACACGCTATAAATGGAATTGGAATGGGCCATATTATGAGAACTATTAATATAACAAATTCTATTCGAAGTATTATTAAAGATGCAAAATTTCTTTTTGTTACAGACTCTTCATGTATAGATATTTTTAAAAAAGAAAAATATGATTTTATTCAGGGAGGGGTAAGTTCAAATAAACTTTTTAAAAAAGAGATTACTAAATCTGAATATATAAACATAAATACTAATTTTGTTCTTAATGAAACACAAAAATTTAAACCAGATATAATTATTTTTGATTTCATGTTATTACCTAATATTCTGAAATATTCTAAACTTCATAATATCTTTTCTGTATTTATAATGAGAGAAATGAATAATAATAGTTTTTCATCATATATTTTTAATAACCTAATAAATTTAAATTTAATACTTATACCTCACAAAAAAAGTGAAGTTAATTTTGAATCTAAAATCTCTAATTTTAATAAAATATCAGAAAAATTATTTTATATTGGAAATATATCTAGATCTATTAATAAAGATAAAATAAATTTATTTAAAAGTAAGTATAAAAATAAAAATCAATTAATAACGGTATCTACTGGTGGAGGAGGTTTGATTAATGAAACAAATAATTTTTTTAAACATATAATTATTAGTTTAAATAAAATTTCTGATAAATATCCTAATATTCAATTTTTAATAATTAAAGGACCCCTATTTAATAAAAATATATCACTAAAATTATCTAAAAATATTAAGATTATTAAATTTGAATATGATTTGCCAACTTTATTTTTTATTTCAGATTTTATTATATCCAGAGGAGGTTATAATACACTCAATGAAATAATTAGATTAAAAAAACCATCTTTAATAATTCCCTCAAAAACTTTAGGAGATAATCAACATATAAGGTCTAAAAGATTAGAATTAAAAGGCGTTAGTAAAGTAATTAATAACATTAATCACAATGAAATTTATAATTTTCTTGATGAATTATTTTCTAATGATAATATTAAAAATAAAATGATTAGTAATTTTAATAATGAAGAAATAGAAAATGGTTCAATAAATGCAGCCACAATTATATTAAAAAATTTTAATTTGTTTTTTAAAAAAATAATTAATATAGCAATATTAAGATTTAACATCGATACAATAGGAGAGAATTTCATTTATGAAGAAGTTGAAAATATTACAAAATACAACCCATTTTATTTTTCTGGAAGAATTATTAGGCAAAATAAAAATATAAATATAATCAATTATTCTAAATTTGAAAACTTATTTCATTGTTGGCCAAAAGTATTAAAGAAATATTCTAAAATTTATGATAATGGTATTTCCTATTTTTATAATCAAATTAAATTAAAAAATATTAAAATTTTACACGCTCAATTTGCATCAGATGCATTATTTTTTTTTAAATTATTTAAAAATACTAATATTCCACTTATTGTAAATCTACGAGGTTATGACTTATTTTCAAATCAAATTAAAGATAATTTACATAGATTATTTCCTATTACAAAAAGATTCATTGTAAAATCTAAATATATGAAAGAGGCACTATTAAATCTTAATTGTGACCCTTTAAATATATCTGTTGTTTATGGAGGAATAGATGTTGAAAATATTTTATTTAAACCAAGAGAAATCAGTAAAGATGATTTAAAAATTTTATCTGCTGGAAGGTTTGTTGAAAAAAAAGGTTTTGAAATTACATTAAAATCATTCAACAAAATTCTAAAAGTTTATCCTAATTCTAAGCTAACTATAATAGGTGAAGGAGTCTTAGAAAAAAAAATATTAAATTTAATAAATTCACTAAAAATTTCTAAAAATGTAAAAATAATACCTTATATGAACCATAAAAAATTCATATCTGGATTATATAATCATGATATTTTTCTACTACCTTCAAAAACAGCAAAAAACGGAGATAAAGAAGGAATTCCTAATGTATTAAAAGAAGCAATGGCATCAGGCATGCCTGTAATTTCTACTTATCATTCAGGGATTCCTGAATTAATCAAAGATAATTTTACTGGGTTTCTTGTTAAAGAAAACAGATATAACCCTATTGTTAATAAAGTTAAAACTATTTTAAACAGTAAAATAGATACTTTAAAAATATGCTGGAATGCAAGATTTTTTATTGAAAAATATTTTAATTTAAAAAATTCTTCTAAAATAATTGAATCAATTTATGATAATATATTAGCTCCTAATTATATATCTACAATAAAAAATGTTATGAATGGGGGAAAACCAATTAATTTTAGAGTTGATCTTCATTTAGTTTCAGGCTGTAATTCTAAATGTATTATGTGTGATAATTGGAAAAATACAATAGAATCAGATATTTCTTATAATAAAACCTTAGAACTTTTTAATGATTTTAAAAAGTTTGGAGTAACAAGTATTAGATTTCATGGTCAAGAACCAACTTT
>Ga0187833_10001817_pt1 | contig 23746 bp, 18 predicted proteins | sample ETNtaG_37_FD_167968 | JGI IMG/M metagenome (GOLD analysis project Ga0187833, IMG submission 167968) | Marine microbial and viral communities from oxygen minimum zone, Eastern Pacific Ocean - ETNP2014_SV_400_PacBio MetaG (Illumina Assembly) | ecosystem: Environmental > Aquatic > Marine > Hypoxic...
GAAAAAATTTCTTCCAAAATTCCACTCTCAATTGATGAAGGTGACAAAAACTGGGACGGTTAGTAAAAAAACAGCGTCAAGAAAAATTTCTAGAGTTACAAAAAAAATAAATAAACCGAAAATTAAAGCAAACTAGTCAATTAAAGGTTGATAAATTTGCTAATATAAATTTTCGAAGAAACTAAATGAAGAATAGTTTTCTGAAAAAAATCTAGATCTAGTTAATGTATTCAAAGTTGTATAATTAAAAAAAATTTAATTTTTTTTTTAATACAACCTAATCAAATTTTTTTTTTAATACAACCTGAGAATATTGAAAGATAAGAAAAAAAAAAATAGAACTATTTCACTCAATATAAATTTTTTATGCCAAAAGTTTTATCAAAACAGAGTATGGGTGTTCTTCCAACAAAGGAAGAAAATCTGCTTAATTGGAAAGAAATTCTTGGAAAATTTAAACAAGCTTTTGGAAATGATATTTATGAAAGTTGGATAAAAAATATATATCTAAAAAAAGAATTTAATCATTATGTTGTTTTGTCCGCTCCCACTAAATTCGTAAGAGATTGGATAGTTTCTAGATATGCTGATAAAATATTAGATATAATTAAAACATTTAAAAAAAGTGTTGAAAGAATTGAATTTTTAATTGAACAAACTCAAGAAAAATCTATAAAATCTGATTTCAATAATAAGGAACAAGTAACATTAATTAAAAATTCTTTATCGAGTTATAATCAATTTAATTCAAATAATAGATTTGATAATTTTATGGTTGGAGATAGCAACGAACTTGCTTACACGGCTGCAAGAAAAATATGTGCTCAATCTGCACATTATAATCCGCTGTTTATTTATAGTTACGTTGGAATGGGAAAGACGCATTTATTAAATGCGATTGGATTGGAAGTTGAAAATGTTAAAAAGACAATGTTTATTTCATCCGAAAGATTCATGTATCATTTTATTAGATCAATAAAGAGCAATGAAATGGTTAAGTTTAAAGATTTTTTTAGAATGGCAAACGTTTTTATTATTGATGATATTCAGTTTTTAAGTGGGAAGGAGGCTATGCAAGAAGAATTTTTTCATACTTTTAATGCGTTAATTGAGAGAGGATCACAAATAATAATATCATCAAACAAACCCCCAGCAGACCTTGACAGAGTACAAGAAAGAATTAAATCTCGCATGTCAGGAGGTTTGGTAATTGATATTCAACCACCTGATTTTAGTTTAAAAATAAAAATTTTAAAAAACAAATTTAAAGAAATTAAATTAAATTTTAAAGAAAATTATAATTTGGATGAGGAAGTTTTTGAATTTCTAGCTTCCGAAATTACATCTAGCGTTAGAGAATTGGTTGGAGCTTTAAATAGAATTTTAGCTTTTAGCAAAATTAATACAAAATCTCCTACTATTTATGAATGCAAAAAAATTTTAAAAGACTTTATAAATTGTAACAATAAATCCATAAATGTTGAATCTATTCAGAATCTAGTAGCCTCATATTTTAACTTAAATATTCAAGAAATGTTGTCACCAAGGAGATCAAGATCCTTGGCTAGACCAAGGCAAATAGCAATGTATTTAGCTAAACAATATACAACAAATTCTTTACCTGATATTGGTAGAAAATTTTCAAATCGAGATCATACAACTGTAATCCATGCTGTTAAAAAAATTGATGAGTTAATTAAAAAAGATAACGAGATAAGACAAAACATAATTGAAATAAAAAAAAAATTTCTTTAAGAATACAGAATGGAATTTATAATTAATAGAGATGTCTTTTTAAAAGCATTGGGACACGCTAATGGAATAATTGAAAAAAAATCAGCACTTCCTATTTTATCAAACGTATTAATAGAGGCCAAAGATTCAAAAATAAAAATTACTACAACGGATTTGGATATAATTTATTTTGAAGAAATATTACCTCAAGAATTGAAAAAAGAAGGCTCTACTACTACTTCAGCTAGTATACTTTATGATATACTGAGAAAATTACAACCAAATGCAAAAATAGAATTATCTTTACAAAGCTTAAATAAGATAAAGTTAGTTTCAGAAAATTCTGAGTTTAATTTATTATGTCTACCCTCAGACAATTTCCCATTGTCAGATGAAACAATTAACCAAAAAAGTTTTGAAATTTCTTCTCAAAAACTACTGAAATTTTTAGACAAGACAAAAATTTCAATTTCCAATGATGAAACAAGACATTATCTTAACGGTATTTATTTTCATAAAACAAAATTAGAAAATAAATCATTTTTATGTGGTGTAGCAACAGATAGCCACAGGCTTTCGTCTTACAGCCTAGAAATTGATCCAAACATTGATATAGAACCTATCATTTTACCAAAAAAAACTATTTTTCAATTAATTTTCTTATTGGAGCAAAGTGGTAGTACAATAAAAATATCCAACAATAAATCAATAATTAAATTTGAAATGGATAAATGTGTATTAATTTCTAAAGTTATTGATGGAAGATTTCCGGATTACAGCAAAGTTGTTCCAAAGGACAATGATAAAATTTTACAAATAAAATTAAATGAATTTAAAAATTCTATTGAGAGAGTTACCGCCGTTTCTTCCGATCGTACAAAAGGTTTAAAAATGAAAATATCGAAAGAAGCTGTCCAATTATCAGTTAATAACCCGAGTAGTGGCGAAGGCATTGAAATTATTAAAGCTAAGTTTAATTCTAATGACTTAAATATAAGCTTTAACAGCAGATATTTAATGGATATTGCCTCTCAAATAGAAAATGAATCTATTATTATTAATTTGAAAGATGCGGGCTCACCTGTGCTGATTAATGATTTTTCAGATAAAAATAGTTATTATGTTGTTATGCCAATGAAAATTTGATTTATTTTGTTTAAAAATAATAATAGATTATTTTTATATTTTTCGTCAAGTAAGCATTTAATATCAACGATAATTTAAGCGATGAATTTGTCGTAGATTTAATTATTTAAAAAAAAATGTTAAAATGCGGTTAAATATTCCACTATTATGATTAGGAAAAACCAACAGGATAACTCGAAATATAGCGCTGATTCCATAAAAGTATTAAAAGGTTTAGAAGCAGTCCGAAAAAGACCCGGAATGTATATTGGTGATACTGATGATGGAACAGGCCTTCACCATATGGTTTATGAGGTAGTTGATAATTCTATTGATGAGGCCTTAGCTGGTTATTGCAAAAACATTAAAGTGATAATTCATACAAACAATTCTGTTACTGTTGAAGATGATGGAAGAGGAATTCCAACAGAAATTCATAAAGGTGAAAAAAAATCAGCCGCTGAAGTAATTATGACCCAACTCCATGCGGGAGGTAAATTTGATCACGATTCATATAAGGTTTCCGGAGGACTTCATGGTGTTGGTGTTTCAGTAGTTAATGCTTTATCAGAAAGATTAAGTTTGAATATATTCAGAAATAAGAAAGAATATTCTGTTGAGTTTAAAGATGGAAAAGCATTATATCCTTTAAAAGCTAAAGGGAAAACAAATAAAACAGGAACTCTTATAAATTTTTCACCATCAAGAGAAATATTTTCTGATACTAAATTTAGCGTATCAATTTTGCAAAAAAAAATGAGAGAACTTGCTTTTTTAAACAAAGGCTTATGTATTATTTTAGTAGATAAAGCAGGAAAAAGAGAAAAGGAATATAAGAATAAATATGAAGGTGGCATTCAAGAATTTGTTGAATTTTTAGATAAAAATAAAACAACTTTAGTTAACAAAAACGATCTTAGTTTATTCAAAAAGCCAATTTATTTTTTTGGATCAAGAGATAATATTGAAGTGGAATGTTCATTGAAGTGGAACGCAGGGTACACTGAAGATATGTTAACATTTACAAATACTATTCATCAAAAAGATGGTGGAACACACTTATTAGGTTTTAGAAGCGCACTTACAAGAGTAATTAATAAATATGCTATAGATAGCAATCTTTTAAAAAAGAATAAAATTACACTTACAGGTGATGACACCAGAGAAGGTCTAACGGGCGTCTTGTCAATAAAAATACCTGATCCTAAATTTTCATCACAAACGAAAGATAAGCTTGTTTCATCCGAGGTAAGATTTATTGTTGAATCAATAGTAAACGAAAAATTATCAACTTGGTTTGATCAAAACCCTGGAATTAAAAAAGTAGTATTACTAAAAATAGTTCAAGCTGCCATAGCAAGAGATGTTGCACGAAAAGCTAGAGAAGGCGTCAGAAGAAAAGGGTCTTTAGAATTATCGGGATTACCCGGCAAACTTGCTGACTGTCAAATCGGCAAAGCCGAGGGAACTGAATTATTCATTGTAGAGGGAGATTCAGCTGGAGGATCAGCTAAACAAGGAAGAAATAGAGAATTTCAAGCTGTGCTTCCTCTAAGAGGAAAAATACTTAATACATATATTGATATTAATGGTTCTAAAGCAAAAAATGGCAATGGCCAAGATTTACAAACTAAAGCTCTTTCAAAAATGATGTCTTCTAATGAAATAGTTACTTTAATTAATGCACTAGGCACTGGATCTAAAGATTTTAATATCGAAAACTTAAGGTATGAGAAAATTATTATTATGACAGATGCTGATGTAGATGGATCTCATATTAGAACTCTTTTACTAACCTTTTTTAATAACTTTCCTTTTAATGAACTTATAGAAAAAAATCATATCTATTTGGCTCAACCACCACTTTATAAGATTACCAAGGGATTAAATAGTTATTATATAAAAGATGATAATGAGTTAGAAAATTTTTTAATTAAATCTTCAAATAGAAAAAAAAATACCAAAAAGCAAACCAAGCTTATTGAAAAGGAAAAAAGAAAAACTAATATTCAAAGATTCAAGGGTCTAGGCGAAATGAATCCAGAAGAACTCTGGCAAACAACCCTAAATCCTGAAAAGCGCATATTATTACAAGTTAAGTATTCAAATAATACCAAAATTAAATCAAAAAAGGATCAAGATTTAATTAAGATACTTATGGGTGATGAAGTTGCTCCAAGAAAAGATTTTATAATTAGTCGAGCTTTGGACATTTCAAATTTGGATATATAGTTTCCAAATGAAATTATTGGAAGCATTAAAATTAAAAGAGAACATTGAATTAGACAGGAAAACTTTAGTTATATTAAGATGGATAGCAATTGCTGGTCAGTTTATAACAATAAACATTGTCTATTTTGTTTTACATTTTAATTTCCCTTTTATTTATTGTTCTGCAATTATTCTTTTTGGGGTTTTTACTAATTTCTTTCTGCAGTTTAAGGTAAAAAAAAACCTTTTAAGTAATTTTAGCTCAACTTTATATTTGACATATGATCTTATTCAATTAACTGTACTTGTTTTCTTTACAGGAGGGATAACAAATCCTTTTGTTATTCTATTAGTTATACCAGCGGTAGTTTCGTCAACTTTTTTATCACTAAGAAGTACTTTAAATTTATCTTTTATTACCGGGATATCTTTATTAATTTTAACGCTTTATCATTTTCCTCTTCCAAGTCCTGGAAACTTACATTTTCATGCTCCTAAATATTATTTATATGGAATACCAGCAGCGATACTAATGGGACTAGTTTTTTTATCTTATTTTGGTGCGAGATTTGGTTTAGAAAGAAGAAAAAGAACTGAAGCCCTAAATAAAATGGAGTTAATATTAGCAAAAGAACATGAATTAAAAATAATAGGAGTTCAAGCCGCTGCCGCCGCTCATTCATTAAGCACACCCTTATCTACAATTAAATTGGTTGCAAAAGAATTGGAAAAAGAAATAGGAAATAATAAAAAATATTCAAAGGATATAAAATTGCTTTTGAGCCAATCATTAAGGTGTGGAGAAATATTAAAAAAACTTTCTATGGCGCCTTTAAAAAGAGATGATTTTTTTGAAAAAGTGAAATTAGAAGATTTGCTAAGTGAAATAATTAATTCATTTAAAGAAATTTCTGGCAAGAATTTTTCAATTAAACTTGAAAATAATAAATACAACCCTACAGTCAGAAGAAAAGCTGAGCTTACATATGGATTAAGAAATTTTATTGGAAATGCGTCAAAATTTGGTGAATCTTTAATAGAGATAAAGTTAGAAAGTAATAACAAAATAACGCAAATTGAAATTTGTGATGACGGCCCGGGATTTCCTGATGATATCAAAGAATTTTTAGGTGAACCCTATATTCATAGCAAAAATAAAGAAGTTGATTCTAAATCAGGTTTAGGCCTGGGTACATTTATTGGAAAAACACTTTTAGAAAGAATGAAAGCAAATATTAATTTTGGAAAATGTCCAAATAATAAAGGTGCAATGGTAACTATTCAATGGGAGACAAAAAATTTACTTTCTATCTAATTTTTTTTAAATTCAAAAGAATAAGAAATTATCTTATATGCTAATTTTGCAACTAGAAAATTATAGCAATTAAATCCCTTTATGGGAGAAAGTTCATTTATGTCTGCACCTACTATTTGAGAAGATTGAGCAGCTATTTTTATAATTTTAATTGTTTCATTCCAAAATAATCCACCTGGTTCTGGAGTGCCGGTTGCTGGCATTAGGCTTGAGTCTAAGCCATCTACATCAAATGTTAAATATACTTTTTTATTTCTGATGATTTTTTTAAATTGTCTTAAATTCCAACTTGATTTATTTTTTGCCCAAAAAATTTTTATTCGTTTTTTATTTTTTTTCAAAAAAATAATCTCGGTTGATGAAATATTTCTTATTCCAAAAGATATTACACTGATATTTGGGTTATCTAAGCATCTTCTAATTGTAGATGCATGAGAAAGTTTATTTTTATTGTAACTGTTCCTTAAATCTGCGTGCGCATCAAAATGAAGCAAACATATTTTCCCAAATTTCTTGACAAAAGGCCTAATTGCTCCAACGGTCAATGTGTGTTCTCCTCCTAAAACTAAGGGAAATTTCTTTTTATCTAGCAAAAGTTTGTTAATGTTTTCAATTTGCTTAAGCGCTTCTACAATATTTTTTTTTATTGGAAAAGGGTTTAACGTTTTTATACCAATATGCCTATAAGGTTCTTTGTTTAGATCTTCATCAAAAAGCTCTACTTGATAAGATGCTTTAATTATTTCTTTTGGACCTTTGTTTGTTCCCCCTCCATAGCTTGCAGTTTTTTCAAGCCCAAAAGGTATTACAACAACATTTTCTTTTCGATTGCTTTTACTATCTATTCCAAGAAACCCTTTTTTATTTGAAAGATATTTCAATTTTTAACCAAATGTGTTTGAAAAACTTTTACGCTGTCTATCTTTCCATAGATTGCGATGATAAGCATCACTAGCTATAAGGGGTAGAATGCTAGTGGCTTCAGCAAAAACCATTTGTTCTTTTGAAACATCAACTTTTCCCCAAGAACTTGCTTCTTTAAGAGTAGAACTGCTGCAGGCACCATCTCTAGTGTCCGCTACTGTAATTTGTATGGCATATTTATGCATATCTACATTTTTGCCTAAAAGTTCAGCACAGACGACAGTATCTTGTACAAAGTTTTTTGGCACGCCGCCGCCGATCATAAAAAGTCCAGAGGATTTAGATTTTATTTTTATTTCCGTCAATTCTCTAAATTCTCTAATAGAATCAATAGTTATACATTTTTTAGGATTTTTTTCCTGATGTATAACCAGCCCAAATCCAGCGCTAGAATCTGTAAAGGCTGGACAAAATATAGGTACGTTATTGTTATAAGCAGTTTCAATTAAAGAACCTTTTTTTTTTGCATTAGTTTTTAAGTATTTTCCAATTTCCTTTATAAACTCTCTTGAAGTATAGGGTTTTGGTTCTAAGCCGTTAGCTATATTGCAAATAGTCATATCGCATGTTTTAAGCTGTTCTTCATCAATATAAGTATCATATATTCGATCAATATGGTTTTCCCTCAACTGAGTGTCATCTTGAAATTGGGATCCTTGATAATGTCTAAATCCTAGTGCTTCAAAGAAATCCATATCTATGATTGAAGCTCCAGTAGCAACTATTACGTCAACCATATTATATTTGATCATATCTGAATATATTTTCATACAGCCTGCAGCCGAAGTAGAGCCTGCTAGCGTTAGAAAAATTGTGCAATTTTTGTCAGACAACATTTCGTTAAAAATACCGGAAGCTTTAGCGGCGTCTCGTGAAGTGAAAGACATTTTACCCATAGATTCCATAATTTTTCTGGAGTCAAAAGTTGTAATATCAATATGTTCAATAGGTTTTTCTAGAAAGGTTTTTTTGTTATGACCCAATCTCGCATTTTTTGGGTTATTCATTTAAGCAACGAGATAATGAGAAGAATTATCTTTTTCGTACATAGACATTATAGGTTTATCTTGTACTTCAAAAATTTGATTAGAATAAAAACCATTAAATTTTGTTCTAAAAGTTAAGGAGTACGCTCCAAGTTGACCTACTTCTATATAATCACCTTCTTTTAAGTTGTTAGGTAAAACAAAAGGGCCTTTCATGTAATCTATGCTATCACACGTTGGACCATATAAACTGAAAGAAGTTAATTTTTTAGAAGTCATTCTTCCATTAGGTATCATTCTTGTTGGAAGAATAAAGTTTGGAACGCCTGCATCAAATAAACTACCATAAGTTCCATCGTTGATATAAAGATTTTGTTTTTTTCTAAGAACAATTCTAACTATTGAGGATCCGCTTTCAGCAACAAGCGCTCTACCTGGTTCACACAATAATTCAGGTTTGTTTTCTAATTTTAAATTATCAAAAGATTTTTTTATTTCATTTATATAATTTTCAAGAGGTTGTGGGCGTAGATCTGGGTAAATAGATGGAAATCCTCCACCGACATTTATAATATCTGGGATTATTTTTGTTTTTTTAATTATATTTGCTAAATCTCTAATTCCTTTGGCATAAGAAATGGGATGCATACATTGTGATCCTACATGGAAATTTAAACCAACCTTTTTAGCATGCGCTTTAGCGAGTCTCAATAATCCTAATGCTTCACTAGGAAGTGCACCAAATTTTTGAGATAAATCAATTTCTGCATGTTCATTTGAAATAGAAACTCTAATATAAAGAGTTAAATCTTTAGCATTGTTAGTTGCCTCAATAATTTTTTGAAGCTCCTCTTTTGTATCAAAAGCAAAATCTCTTATATTATAATTTAAATAAGCTTCCTTAATGTGCTCGCGACTTTTTACAGTATTCATGTAGTAAGCTTGAGCATCAGGAAAGATTTTTCTAATCAATTTAATTTCATTAATTGAAGCAACGTCAAAGCGATTGATTCCACTTTCACCTATATGCTTAATCACTTTTTCATTTGGATTGGTTTTAACAGCGTAAAGGATTTGTCCAGGAAAATTAGTTTTAAACCAGCCACATGCTGATTTTATAGAATTAGGTCTTATGCAATAAATTGGGTTTACTGGTTGAATAATGTTAACCAGTTCGTTAACCGAATTAAATTTTTGCATCCCATGTATCCCCTTTTTGTTATAAAAAAAATACGTAAAAAAAAGCTCTTAAGAATCGTATTTATAGAAATGATGAGTAATGTAAAGCATTAAATTTCCCCAATTTACTCCCTTGAAAATTTATTTTTTGAATTTAATATCTAGATAGATTAAATTTTAAAAATAAAAAAATGAGAACAGAACAAGAAAAAATAAAAACTCAAAAAATCGCTGATTTTGCTGATAAATCACTACTTATTGTTGATGATGACAATCCTTTAAGAGACAGATTAGCTCGAGCGATGGAAAAAAAAGGTTTTAAGGTAATTCAAGCAGCAAGCGTGAAACAGGGGATAAGCCAAGCTAAAAGTACACCCCCAACGTTTGCGGTAATTGATTTACGCTTAGGTGATGGGAGTGGACTAGAGGTGGTTAAGGAGATTAAAAAGTTTAAACAGAGTAGTAGAGTGATTATGCTTACCGGGTATGGAAATATACCAACTACCGTTGCTGCGGTTAAAGCTGGAGCCATAGATTATATCCCTAAACCTGCTGATGCAGATGATGTAGAAAGAGCTCTCCTGGCTTCACCAGAATCCCAAGCTATTCCACCAGAAGATCCAATGTCTGCTGACAGAGTAAAATGGGAACATATTCATCGAGTTTTTGAATTATGTAACAGAAATGTTTCAGAAACAGCACGAAGATTAAAAATGCATCGTAGAACGTTACAAAGAATTCTTTCTAAAAGATCTCCTAAATAATTTTTGTTAATTTTTTTGTTTTTAACAAAGCTGGAGTTAAAAACGACAATAATAACATTTTAAATAGTTCAGCTAATAAAAATGGTTCAGCTCCAAGTTTAAATATAGGTTTCTCCCATCCAATTAGTATACCCAACCAAATTATACCAAGAATATAAATAAAACTTACTGAAAATATTAACTTTAAAAAAGTATTTATTAGTCCTTTGTCATACTTAAATAAGCCTGCAAAATAAACAGCAACTAAAAAACCAATAAGGTAACCCATGGTTGGACCAGCAAAATATATGAAGCCCACTCCTTTTTCTGGCGTTCCTGCAAATACAGGCAGACCAAAAATTCCTTCAAGTAAATATAAACTTACTGTAAGCAAACCAATTTTTGGCCCCAAGGTTATTCCTAAAAACAAAACTATAAAAGTTTGCATAGTCATAGGCACTGGATAAAAAGGAATTTTAATTTTTGCAGAAATTGCTAAAAGTAAAGTTCCTAATATTGCTATTAAAATAACTTTGAATATTTTATTTACTTCAATTTTTTTGATTGCTTCCATGCTTAGTACAATACAACTTTTTTTTATTAAATCTAGTTTTTTGTAACATCAACAAATACATCTTCCAAATTACCTTCTTCAGTTGAAATATCGTAGATTTCCATTCCTGAGTTTTTAACCCTGCTTATTACCTCATCTATTTTATGTTTTTTTCTTTCATAAGAAGCGATTATTTCATTTTTTGAATTGTATGAAAATTTAATTCCATTTAAATTTTTTGGATTGATTGCATTTATTTTTTTTACTTTAAAAATAATTTTTTTAGTTGTTATACTTTCTAATAGATTATAGGTCGTATCTAATGTAACTAAATTTCCTTTATTTAGGATTGCTATTCTGTCGCACATTTCCTGAGCTTCATATATTACGTGAGTGGTTAATATTATTGTTACTCCCTGCTTGTTAAGTGTTTTTACATTATTCCATAAGTTTTGACGTAGTTGAACATCAACCCCTGCAGTCGGCTCATCTAAAACTAAAATAGGAGGTCTATGTACCATTGCTTTGCCAATTAATAATCTTCTTTTCATACCACCCGATAAACTTCTCGCGTAGGAGTCAGCTTGTTTTTCAAGAGAAACTAATTTTAATATTGTATCTGTTATTCTATCTTTTTTTGGTATTCCATATAATCCTGCTTGAAGCTCTAAAAGGTTTCTAGGACTAAAAAATGCATCAAGATTTATTTCCTGTGGAACAATTCCAATTGAAGATCTAACATGTCTTGAATTGAGATCTAAATCATAACCCCAAACATTCACACTTCCAGAATTTTTTATAACTGTACCCGCAAGTATATTTAGAAATGTAGTTTTTCCCGCACCGTTTGGTCCAAGCAATCCAAAAATTTCACCTTTCTTCACCTCTAAGTTTAAATTGTTTAGTGCTTTAATCTCGTTTGAGGATTTTTCTGAATAAATTTTCGTTAAATCTTCTACCTTTAATGCGTTTTTTTTATCCATGATAATTTAGCTTTTATATATCTATAACACTAATTAAAATAGGCTAATATTAGTATATGAATTCCATAAAAAAAACAGACCATTTTTATCTCATCGATGGTTCTGGATATATTTTTAGAGCATATTATGCTTTACCTCCTCTTTCTAGAAAAAGTGATGGATTGCCAACCGGAGCAGTACATGGTTTTTGTACTATGTTGTATAAACTTCTAGAAAACTCTCGATCTGACGATAGTAAAAATAAACCTACTCATTTTGCAGTCATTTTTGATACTGCAAGGAAAAATTTTAGAAATGAAATATATAAAGATTATAAAGCAAATAGAACTGAAGCCCCTGAAGATCTTGCTCCTCAATTTGAATATATTAGAAAATCAGTGGAAGCTTTTAATGTTGCTTCTGCTGAGATGCTTAATTATGAAGCTGATGATTTAATTGCTACATATACTGAACAAATACAAAAAAAAGGAGCTAAAGCTACCATTATTTCTGCAGATAAAGATCTTATGCAGCTAGTAAAACCTGGGGTAAGACTTTACGATCCAATGAAAAATAAAGTGTTAGGAAACAAAGAGGTTAAAGAAAAATTTGGTGTTGAACCTAATAAAGTGATAGATGTTCAAGCGCTAGCAGGAGATTCATCAGATAACATTCCAGGTGTTCCAGGAATTGGAATTAAAATCGCAGCAGAGTTAATTAATAAATATAAATCTTTGGAAAAACTGCTGGAAAAAGCAAACGAAATTCCACAAAATAAGAGAAGAGAAACAATATTACAAAACAAAGATAAAGCCATCTTAAGCCGCAAACTTGCTGAACTTAAAATTGATGTACAGGTTGAACAAAAATTAGAAACTTTTGAACTAAAAAAAATTGATAAACAAAAATTATATGATTTTTTAAGGGAAATGGAATTTAATCGTTTACTTAGTCAAGTGATTGTACATTATGGAGAACCTACTGGAAAAAAAATCGAAAGAAAAAATTTTACAAAATTTAATTTAAAGCAATATAAAACCATTTTAAAAATTGATGAATTAGAAAATTGGATTAAGAAAATTGAAGAAAAAGGAATTGTTGCTGTGGATACCGAAACTGATTCATTAAATCCTCATAAGACAAATTTAGTAGGAATTTCACTATGCTACGACGAGGGAGTTGCTTGTTATATTCCACTTCAACATGCCACACAAAAAGTTTTAGAAAAAAAGATAGTATTAGATAAATTAAAAGGTTTATTAGAGGACAAAAGTATTAAAAAAATTGGTCAAAATATAAAATTTGATTACATAATTTTTTTAAAAAATAATATAAAATTAAATTCAATAGAAGATACAATGTTAATGTCCTATGTTTTAGATGCTGGAAAGCATAGACATAATATGGACAGTTTGTCTGAAATTCATTTGAATCATAAATCCATATCATTCAAAGAAGTTGCTGGTACTGGAAAAAATCAAATCAGTTTTGATAAAGTGGAAATTAAATTAGCTACAGAATATGCTGCTGAGGATGCCGATGTAACTTTCAGATTATATTCATTATTTAAAGAGAGATTAGGTCAAGAAAAGCTTTTAAAAATTTATGAATTATTTGAAAAACCATTAGTAAATTTATTGGCGCAAATGGAAACAAAAGGTATAAAAATAGATTCAAATTTTTTAAATGAACTTTCAAAAAAATTCGATATTAAAATTAAAAAATTAGAAAAAAATATTTTTAAAGAATCCAAAAAAGAATTTAATATAGGATCGCCAAAACAATTGGGTGAAATTTTATATAACGAATTAAAAATAGCCGCTTTAAAAAAAACAAAAAAGGGAGGATTTGCAACTAGCGCCACAGTTCTTGAAGATTTAGCATTTAAGGGACATAAATTACCAAAACTTGTTTTAGATTGGAGACAATTAACAAAATTAAAAAATACTTATACCGACACGCTTCCAAAGCATGTAAATTTAGAAACCAATAGAGTTCATACATCTTTTTTATTGGCAGCTACAACGACCGGAAGACTTGCATCTAGTGAACCTAATTTACAAAATATTCCAATTAAGACGGAAGATGGTAAGGAAATTAGAAAAGCTTTTGTTGCTAAAAAAAATTTTCAACTCATTTCTGCAGACTACAACCAAATAGAAATGCGCATTCTTGCTGATATTGCAGACGTAAAGGAATTAAAAAAAGCTTTTAACAATAACGAAGATATTCATTCTTTGACTGCTAGTCAGGTGTTTAATATTTCGCTAAATAAAATTGATGATGAAACTCGCAGAAAAGCTAAAACAATAAATTTTGGAATTATTTATGGAATTTCTCAATATGGTCTAGCAAAACAAATCTCAGTTTCCAATCAGGAAGCGGCAGATTTTTTAAAATCCTATTTTAAAAAATTTCCTGAAATTAAAGATTATATGAATACAACGATAAATTTTTGTAGAAAAAGCGGCTATGTAAATAACTTATTCGGAAGAAAATGTTATATTACGGGCATTAATGATAAAAATTATAATGTTAGAAATTTTCAGGAAAGAGCTGCAATTAACGCACCTATACAAGGTTCTGCAGCAGATATTATGCGATTAGCAATGATTAATATTAACAAAGTCTTTGTAAAGGAACTCAATTACAAAACTAAAATGTTGTTACAAATACATGACGAATTAGTTTTTGAAACTCCGAAAGATGAAATTGAAAAAATTGTACCAGTTATTAAAAAAAATATGTCTGATGTATCCAGTAGTGAATATCATGAGTTTTCTATACCACTTACTGTTGATGTAAATTATGGAAATAATTGGGGTGAAGCGCATTAATTGTTCTTATACTTGCCCAATTTGTGACAATTTAGTATTTCTATATTAGAGTGTATTTTAAATTATGAGTCACACAATCGCACTGGTAGATGATGATAGAAACATACTTACTAGCATAAGTATGGCTTTGGAAAATGAAGGATTTAAAGTTCAAACTTATATTGATGCAGAAAATGCGCTAATAGGAATAAGTAGAAATCCGCCAGATTTAGCAGTCATAGATATTAAAATGCCGAGAATGGACGGAGAAGAATTACTTAGGAGATTAAGAAAAAAAACAACAATACCTATATTATTTTTGACTTCAAAAGATGAAGAAGTTGATGAATTGTTAGGATTAAAACTTGGAGCTGATGATTTTATTAAAAAATCCGGAGGTTTTTCCATCAAAGTTCTTATTGAAAGAATAAGAGTTCAGTTAAGAAATAAAACGGACAATATGAATGATTCCAAAAATCTTATTAAACATGGTAGACTTGTACTAGATCCTTCACAGCTTGAATGTGAGTGGAATGGAAAATCTCTTCCAGAAAAACTCACAACAACAGAATTTTTAATTGTTAAAGAGCTTGCTAAAAGACCAGGAATAATCAAGGAAAGAGCACAATTAATGGATATAGCATACAAAGATAATAATGATATAGAGGATAGAACTATAGACAGCCACGTGAAAAGAATTAGAAAAAAATTTAAAAAAGTGGATCAAAATTTTTCAGCAATAGAAACAAGATATGGCAGTGGATATAGGTGGAATGTTAGTTAATGAAATCTAATTTTTTTAGTTCTAGTTCAATTCTAAAAAAATTTTTAGTTTTTAATTTAATTGTTTTTTTAGTTCTGGGCATTTTTACTTATCTGTATCTTAACGCTATAAAGCCCAATTTAGTTAAAAATAGGTCTGATCAGCATGAAACAATTATAAATAATACAACCGACCATATTAATAGACTTAATATTGAATTTACAAAAGAAAGTGCTACAGAATTTTTATTATCTACAAGATTTTTATTTCAAAATTTGGATCGTGTTCAGCTGTATGATTTAAATTCAAACTTGTTAGCAGATACTGATACTTTAGATTTAGCCCAAGATATTTTTGTTCGTAGTCAAAATGTTCAAGAAACATCAATTAATAAATCTGAAGAGGACATAAATATTGGCGAAGATTCAAAAACTAATCAAACGACAACTTTTAATACAGAAAGTTATGTCAGAAAATATTCTGAACAAAAAAATGTTAATGATAAATTGGTAATTGGTGAATCAATTAATAATAATTTTTATGTTATGACTATGAATTTAGTTAAGTTTGACGGAAAAAATAAGGGTTATATTATTGTTTCAGAAATTGCAAACGACATATTGGTTGCAGTTGATGAAAGAAAAAATTTTATACTAAGAACAGTTTTTTCAGTAGCACTTGTAATTTTAATTTTTTCAGTTTTTTTGAACAAATATATTTTGAAACCTATAAGATCTTTAGTTCTTTACACCAAAGCAATTAAAGAAAAGGATGTAAAAATAGATAAACATGAAAAATATTTACTTAGAAAAGATGAAGTTGGTCAACTCTCCAGATCCTTAAATGAAATGACTGAAGATCTTTATAAAAGAATAAATGTAGCAGAAACATTTTCATCAGACTTAGCTCACGAGATAAGAAATCCTCTAACTTCTCTCAAGGGAGCCTCGGAAGTTTTAGAAAATACCTCTGATAGCGAAAAAAGAAAAAAATTAATAAAAGTTATGAGCCATGATGTCGAAAGAATTGAAAGACTAATTACAGATTATTCTCAAATGTTAAAAGATGAAGCGACTTTATCTAGAGCAAAAATGGTAAAAATTGATCTATCAAATGTAGTAGATTCTGTTGTTGAAGATTTTAATAGCAATTTACTGAATTCAAATAAAAATATTAAAATAAATATAAATAATTCTAATCTAAATGGCTCCAAGCTAGATGTTTTGGGAGTAGAAAGTAAACTTGAACAAATTATAGCAAATCTCTTAGACAATGCTGTTTCATTTAGTCCATCCAATAGCAAAATATCTGTTATTTGTGATACTAAAAAAAAGAATGCACAATTAATTATTGAAGATGAAGGACCTGGTTTTAACGAAAAAAATATTGATAAAGTTTTTAATAGATTTTATAGCAATAGACCTGAAAAGTTTGGAGAACATTCTGGTTTAGGATTAAATATCGTAAAAAATATTATAGAACTTCATGGAGGTTCAATTACAGCTTCCAATCAAACTGGTGATAAAAAAGGAGCGAGAATCGAAGTGCTCTTGCCGATTTATAAATAATTGAAATTTAGCAATAAGTTGATAATTTTATATTAACTTGTTAAATAGATGCAAATTATGTCGAAAGATTTTAAAGTAAAAGATATTAGTCAAGCAGATTTTGGATGCAAAGAAATTGCAATAGCAGAAAGCGAAATGCCTGGTTTAATGGCATTGCGTAAAGAATATAAAGGCAAAAAACCTCTTAAAGGAGCTAGAATTTTGGGATGCTTACATATGACAATACAAACTGCAGTTTTAATTGAAACGCTGATTGAATTAGGAGCAGAAATTAGATGGTCTTCATGCAATATTTTTTCAACGCAAGATCATGCAGCTGCAGCAATTGCTAAAAAAGGAATTCCAGTTTACGCTTGGAAAGGAGAAACCGAAGAAGAATATGTTTGGTGTATAAAACAAACTATAGAAGGAAAAAAAGATTGGAAACCTAATATGCTGTTAGATGATGGAGGTGACTTAACAGCTTTGATGCACAAAGAGTATAAAGATCTTCTTAAATCAGTGAAGGGACTTTCAGAAGAAACTACAACGGGAATCAAGGCATTAAAGAAAATGGAAGCAGAAAAGAAACTTTTAATTCCAGCAATCAATGTTAATGACTCAGTAACCAAATCTAAATTCGACAATTTATATGGATGCAGGGAAAGTTTAGTTGATGGAATAAAGAGAGCCACAGATGTAATGATATCGGGCAAAACTGCGATAGTCGCTGGGTTCGGTGATGTAGGAAAGGGAAGCGCCGCCTCATTGAGACAAAACGGAGCTAGAGTGATGGTAACCGAAGCAGATCCCATTTGTGCTCTACAAGCTGCTATGGAGGGCTATAAGGTTGTTTTAATGGAAGAAGCAATAACTAATGCTGATATAGTTGTAACAGCCACAGGTAATAAAGATATTGTCACTGCTGACCATGTAAGAAAAATGAAAGATCGTTCTATACTTTGCAACATTGGTCATTTTGATAATGAAATTCAGGTTGAAGCACTTAGAAATTATAAATGGACTGAAATTAAACCTCAAGTCCATGAAATAGAGCTTCCCGACAAAAAACGAATATTACTTTTAGCTGAAGGTAGATTGGTTAATTTAGGATGCGCAACCGGTCATCCAAGTTTTGTAATGAGCGCTTCATTCACCAATCAAGTTATTGCACAAATAGAGCTTTGGAATAATTCTGAAAAGTATGAAAAAAAAGTTTATGTTTTACCAAAACATTTGGATGAAAAAGTTGCGATGCTTCATTTAAATAAAGTTGGAGCCAAACTAACAAAACTTTCAAAGGATCAGGCCTATTACATAAATGTTGATGTTAATGGGCCATTTAAAGCTGATGGTTATCGCTACTAGTTAGTAGTAGATGCAATTAAAATCTCTAAAAGACACCCGAAATTTTTCAAAGAATATTTCAAAAATAGTAAGATCAGGTGATATAATTTTTCTTTATGGAGAAATTGGTGTTGGAAAGACGACATTTGTAAGGTTTTTTATTAATTATCTAGAAAACAAAAATGGAATTAAAAATAGCGATGTATTAAGTCCAACATTCAACATTGTTTATGACTATAATATTGAGAATATAAAAATTCTCCATTATGACCTATACAGACTAAGAAAATATAAAGATATTTCTCAATTAGGCATGTTTGAAACTTCAAATGATGGTATTAAAATTGTAGAATGGCCTGAATTAATCAAGCCAAAACCAAAGGATAGGATTGACATTGAATTTCAATATTCAAAATTAATAGATTCTAGAAAAGTTAAAATTATTGGTTTTGGAAAATGGAAAGATTATAAATTTAATGAAATATAAAATACTGCCAATTGCAGGAGACGCTTCATTTAGAACATTTTATAGGTTAATATTAAATAAAACTAATAAAATTATTGTTTTAGCAAAAAAGGAAAAATATAAGAATTTAATTGCCTATTCAGCAATCAATCAATTTTTAAGAAGTAACAAAATATTGACCCCAAAATTTTACACACACGATTATTCCAAAGGTATAATTGTTATTGAAGATTTTGGTGATTTATCTTTTTATAAAATTCTTTTAAAAAAAAAAAATAAATTACCAATTTATAAAAAAATTATAGATTTACTTTTAAAAATTCAAAAAATAAAACCAAAATCAAAAATAAAAAATATTCACAATGAATCGCATATACTTAAAAAATATTCTAATAAGTACTTATTTAAAGAATCAAATTTATTTTTTGATTGGTATCTACCTTTATTTTTAAGCAAAAAAAGAGCGTTAAATATTAAAAGAAAGTCGAAAAAGATTTTATTAAAACTTTATAATAGATTAAATTTTCCTAATTCTTATTTCGTACATAGGGATTATCACGTTCAAAATCTCATGAAAGTTGGAAAAAAAATTGGAGTAATTGACAGTCAAGATGCTCTAATTGGAAATCCTGCTTATGATCTAGTTTCATTAATTGACGATGTAAGAATAAAAACCTCAACAAAATTAAAAAATCAAATTTATAATTATTATTTAAAAAAAGCTTCAAAAATTTACAAAACTGATTCAAAAAAATTTTTAGAAGATTTTAAAATATTGTCGGTTCAGAGAAGTTTAAAAATAATAGGTGTTTTTTCAAGACTTTTTGTAAGAGATAAAAAAAAACAGTATTTAAAATTTATGCCCTATACATGGCAACTATTAGAAATGAGAATGGACTCTGAAATTTTTTCTGAATTAAAAAAAATTCTTAACAGTAATATTTCCAAAAGATTTAAAAGAAAAATTATACTCAAATGAAAATACCAGTTCTATTTCCGAAAATTTTCGATTATCCATTTACTTATAAAAGTGAAATTTCAGAATCATTAAAATCAGGAGATTTTGTAAAAGCTCCATTTGGATCAAGTGAAATTACAGGAGTTGTTTGGCCGTATGAACAAAAAACAAAAAAAAAATTTAGAATCAAAAAAATTTCAAAAAAAATAAATATAAAAAATTTAAATTTTTCAATGATAAAATTTATATCCTGGTTTTCAAAATATAATTTAGTTCCTTTGGGCATGTCTCTTAAGATGTGTTTACTAAATAAGGATGTTGTCGAAAAAGCTTTTAATAAAGAATTTAGTAAATTTACGATTAAGGGCAATGATAACAATTTTTTATTAAATGCAGAACAAAAAAAATCACTAGCTTTTATTAGAAATATTGGAAATAATTATAATGTTACTGTACTTGAGGGAGTGACAGGATCGGGAAAGACTTTAGTTTATTTCAAAAGAATCAAAGATTTTATCGATAAGGGGTTTCAAGCATTAATATTACTTCCTGAAATTGCTCTTACAAATCAATTTAGCAGGCGATTTAAAGAATTTTTTGGTGGAGAACCGGCAATTTGGCATTCAGGAACTACAAAAAAAAATAAATCAATAATTTGGAAAGGCATAACAGAAGGAAAAATTAAAATAGTCATTGGTGCCAGATCCTCTCTTTTCTTACCATTTAATAATTTAGGAATAATTGTTGTTGATGAAGAACAAGATGCTTCTTACAAGCAAGATGAGGGGATTTCATACAACGCAAGAGATATGGCAATTACAAGAGCATCATTAGAAAATATTCCTATAAATTTAGTAACTTCAATACCTTCAGTGGAAACATATAATAATATTGTTAACAAGAAATATTACATGACTAAGCTGGATAAGAGGTATAGAGAGGCATCTTTACCAAATATTGAAATTATAAATTTACACAAAGAAGTTTTAAACAAAAATTCATGGATAGCAAACAAAACTATAAATAAAGTTAATCAATATTTGGACAAAGGGGATCAAGTACTATTTTTTTTAAATAGAAGAGGATATGCACCCTTTGTAATTTGTAAAAAGTGTGGATATAAATTTCAATGTCCAAATTGTGCGGTGAACTTAAATTTTCACAAAAAATTAAATAAATTACTTTGTCACTATTGTGGTCATAAGTCTTTATTATCAAGAGATTGTAAAGATAATAAAAAATGTAATCTGTTATTTTGTGGTCCTGGTGTGGAAAGAATTTTTACAGAATTAAAAAAAATATATCCAAATAAAAAAATAAAAATATTTTCTAGTGATACTTTAAAAAAAAATAAATCAATTAATACACTTTTAAAAAGAGTTGAGAAAAAAAAAATTGATATTTTAGTAGGAACTCAATTGTTATCAAAAGGTTTTCATTTTCCTAAATTAAACTGCATTGTAGTTGTTGATAGCGATTTTTCGTCTCACGGATATGATCTTAGATCTGCAGAGAAAAATGTTCAATTATATCACCAATTAAGTGGAAGAGCTGGAAGAGAAGGAAATATATCAACAATCTTTTTTCAAACGTATACACCAAACGACGAAATTCTTTTAAACATATCAAAAAACGATCCTCATGCATTTTTACAAAAGGAACTCTTATTAAGAAAGGAGAAGAAACTTCCTCCTTTTTATCGTCTTATATCTATAATTATTTCTGGAAAAAATGAATTATTAATTATGAAATTTGCCATAGATATTAAATCAAAACTTCCTAAAATAAATAGGGTAAATATTCTAGGCCCTGTTCTTGCGCCAATTATCAAATTAAAGAAAAAATATAGATGTAGAATACTAATAAGATACCCAAGAAATTTATTTATACAAAAATATTTATCCCAATCATTAAATAAAATAAAAATTACACATGGAATAAAACTAGAGGTTGATGTGGATCCAATTAATTTCAGTTAAACATGGGATTTTCTAGTCTTAAAAAGACAAAAAGATACAATAGAATCTGTTGAATTTGTTAATATAATCTCATACAAAACAAGTTTTTAGGAGCAAAAATTGGGTTCAAAATCAACATTTTCAAATTCTACATCGAAAAGTTATGCAATAGCTTTATACGAACTTTCGAAAGAAAATTCTGAACTAGATAAGGTTGAGAATGAAATGAAAAAACTTAGCAAATTATTAGACTCAAGCGCTGATTTTAAAGAAATGATTTTAAGCCCCACAGTAGCAAAAGGAGATAAAAAAAATGTTATGCTAAAAATAGCTGACCAAAATGATTTTTCTGAAACCATTAAAAAATTTTTGGGTTTTATAGCTATTAAAAATAGATTATTTTTTTTAGGAAAAATTATTGAAAGTTTTTTAAATTTGGTTTCTGATAACAAAGGTGAATTAAAGGCAAAGCTCATATCTTCAAAAAAATTATCAATGGAAGAGCAGAAAAAAATTCAAAGTGAACTATCTAAAGATTTTAAATCACCTCTAAATATAGATTATGAATATGATCCAGATTTAATTACTGGATTAATTATTCAAGTTGGAAGTGTGATGGTTGATACTTCAATTAAAACAAAATTGAAAAAATTAGAAAAAAATATGATAGAGGCGTAATATGCAAATTAATCCGTCAGAAGTAACAAAAATATTAAAAGAGCAGATTAAAAAGTTTGGAGAAAAGGCAGAAGTTTCAGAAGTTGGTCAGGTGCTTTCAGTTGGAGATGGTATTGCTAGAGTCTATGGTTTAGACAATATTCAGGCTGGGGAAATGGTTGAATTTTCTGCTGGGTTAAAAGGTATGGCTCTAAACTTAGAAAGTGACAATGTTGGTGTTGTTATTTTTGGGGATGATAGATCTATTAAAGAAGGTGATGTTGTTAAAAGAACTGAAACTATCGTAGATGTTCCTGTTGGAAAAAAATTATTGGGCAGAGTAGTTGATGGTTTAGGAAATCCTATAGATGGAAAAGGTGATTTAGATAAAAAACTAGAAAGAAGAAGAGTTGAAGTAAAAGCTCCAGGAATAATTTCAAGACAATCTGTTAACCAACCCATGCAAACTGGACTTAAAGCTTTGGATACATTGATTCCAATTGGAAGAGGACAGAGAGAGTTAATTATTGGCGATAGGCAAACGGGAAAAACGGCCATAGCTATTGATACAATTATTAACCAAAAAGAAATAAATATATCTGGTGAAGAAAAAAATAAACTTTATTGCGTTTATGTTGCTATAGGGCAAAAAAGATCAACTGTTGCCCAGATAGTTAAGACATTGGAAGATGCGGGGGCCATGGAGTATACAACTATTGTTTCAGCAACAGCATCTGATCCAGCTCCACTTCAATTTTTAGCACCCTATACCGGTTGTAGCATGGGAGAATATTTTAGGGATAACGGCATGCATGCATTAATTATTTACGACGATCTATCCAAACATGCTGTAGCTTACAGACAAATGTCACTTTTGTTGAGAAGACCTCCGGGAAGGGAGGCATATCCTGGTGATGTTTTTTATTTACATAGCAGATTGCTTGAGAGAGCGGCAAAGCTTAACGATGACCAAGGAGGAGGATCTTTAACCGCATTACCAATAATTGAAACACAAGCTGGCGATGTTTCGGCCTACATTCCGACTAATGTGATTTCAATTACTGACGGACAAATTTTTTTAGAAACCGAATTATTTAATCAAGGTATACGACCAGCTGTTAATGTTGGGCTATCTGTTTCTAGGGTTGGTTCTGCAGCTCAAACAAAAGCTATGAAAAAAGTTGCTGGTTCAATAAAATTAGAATTAGCACAGTATAGAGAAATGGCAGCATTCGCTCAGTTTGGTTCAGATTTGGATGCTACAACACAGAAACTATTGAACAGAGGATCAAAGCTGACTGAGCTTTTAAAACAAGATCAATATTCCCCAATGACAGTTGCACAGCAAGTAATAGCAGTTTTTTCTGGAGTGAGAGGTTTTTTGGATAAAATGGAATTAAGTGAAATTAAAAGTTTCGAAAAACAAGTTTATGAAGAAATTAAATCTTCAAACCAGGAGATTATAGATAGTATTAACAACACCGGCAAATTAGAAGAAAAAA
>Ga0187833_10001818_pt1 | contig 23743 bp, 22 predicted proteins | sample ETNtaG_37_FD_167968 | JGI IMG/M metagenome (GOLD analysis project Ga0187833, IMG submission 167968) | Marine microbial and viral communities from oxygen minimum zone, Eastern Pacific Ocean - ETNP2014_SV_400_PacBio MetaG (Illumina Assembly) | ecosystem: Environmental > Aquatic > Marine > Hypoxic...
GGGAGTGCGAGCGCCGGCGTCGTGAACCGGATCGACTCCTCGTAGCGCTGGATGTGGCGGTACAGCTGGCCTAAAAGGACACTTGCACGGAGGTTGTCCGGGTCCAGCATCAAGGCCCGCAGGAGCGCGAGCTCCGCCCGTTTGACGACCGCCTTCGCTCCGGGGCCCTCGTCGGTACCGCGCACCTTCTCCGGATGGGCGTGCACCAAGGCCCAGCCGAGGTTGTAGTGGATGTCGGAGTTCTCGGGCTCCTCCTCGCTCTTCTTCGTCCATCGCGCCACCTCGGCGTCCCAGTCCTCGATATCCTCAGCCCGGGGATCCTCCTGGTGGACGGCCGTCCGCTCGGCCGCCAGCCGCTCCTGCTCGATCTGATCGCGCACCTGGCCGAGGAAGGTGTGCCCCTCCTCGCTCTCCGGATCGCACCGCACAAGTGTGGCGAACACGCGCTCGGCGTCGTGGATGCGGCCAAGGTGCCAGTAGCAGCTGCCCAGCTTGAGCAGCACCATGGGATGCTCGGGATAATGCTCCATCATCCCCTCCAGCACCGGGATCGCACCCTCGATGTGGTCGAGCAGCATGTACGAGGAAGCGACGGTCTCAGCGGCGTTGAACCAGTCCTGGGTCTTGGGAGATTGCGACATGCCGCGCCGGGCGAAGGTGATGGCCTTTGTGTACCTTTTGACATGGCGGTAGAGCTGGCCGAGGAGGATGGTGGCCCTGATGTGGGTAGGATCGATCTTTAGCGCCCGCTTCAGCATGCGCTCTGCCTCGTCCACCGCCGCGCGCGAAGCGTCGTCAAGCTCGTAGTTCAGGAGCGCGCCCTCGTGGGCGTTGACGAGCGCCCAGCCGAGGTTGTAGATGATGTGTGGATCGTTCGGGGCGGCCTGTGCGGCCTTGCGCCATGAAGCGATCTCGGTTTCCCAGTCGGTCATGGTCGTCCCCTGTCATGATGGGGACAGGAAACCAATAAATGCATGAGGGGTAAGGGGCGGTCCGCTATAGCGAGGGCAGCCGGGCGCGCTCAGCGAAGATGGGCCACGTGATCAACGGGCGTGGACCTTCCTCGATGACACCGGTGATCGTGCATGGATGTCCTGTACCGGGTACCAGCTCTACCGAGCAGACCGGGCATATACGTCGCCCGTCGACGCGACGGATGCAGGCGCTGCACACAACCGCGCTGCACCCGGTACACTCCAGGTACTCCCACTCCTCTGCAACAGCACACCCGCAAACCGAGCAGTGGCGGGCATTCTCGGCTCCATGTTGGTCGTACGCTGACATCCTCATCACACCTCCAGCTCATCGTCCTCGAAGAGGAACAGCTCCTCCACGCCGATCTCCAGCGCCCGGGCGACCTTCATGGCCAGCAACAGCGAAGGATTGTACTTGCCCTTCTCCAGGAACACGATCGTCTCCCGGCGGACACCGACCTTCTTGGCCAGATCCTCCTGGGTCAGGTCGTGTCGGGCCCGCAGCTCCTTGATGCGGGTTCTCATGCGACCTCCCCCGTTCGGTTGTGATACCAATACCAGAACCCGAATAGGGCCGCCAAACAGATGATCGCTATCCCGAGCGCCTGCGAGGCGTCCCTGAACGCGGCAGTACCGGTTGAGTCCAGCATGTAGTCGTCGTACCAGCTCATGGCGAGCATCAGGTAGATGCCCGAGTAGAACGTCCACGCGCCCGCCTTGTCCTTCACCCGCTGCGAGCGCTCGTCATCGAGAGGTATACCGTCGCGCACGTTCCCCCACTCGCCCTTGAGGAAACTCGCACCGAGCGCGGCGATGGACAGAGCGATGATGCCCGGGACGACCGCTCCCTGGGTGTTCCCGTTCTTCACCACGGTGGCCGCAAAGATGATCCACGTCATCACCACGAGCGCCACCACGCTCACTATGCCGTAGAATCGAATCCGGTCCTTGTCGTTGTCCGTTGTCATTCGTTAGCCCTCCTGTTATTGGATCGGATCATATGGCGTCCGAACGCCCTGATGCGTGTCCCCATTCGACCTCGTCCCTTCGACCGTGGTACCACGACCAGAACCCGAATAGCATGGCCATGGCGATGATGGCGCCGACGGTGACGTGGCGCACGTCCAGTCCGGACAGGCCCTGGTCCACTAGATAGTCATGATACCACCCTGTTGCCAGGAGCATGTATATGGACGTATAGAACGTCCAGGCTCCCGCCTTGTCCTTCAACCGCAGGGCGCGCTCGTCCTCCAGGGGGATGCCGTTCTTCACCTTCTCCCACGCGTCCCCGAGGAACCGCGCGGCGAACACGGCGAGCACCCCCGCCGCCACCATGGGCAGGACAGCATCCTGGGCCTGTCCCTTCTTCGCAAGCGTTGCTGCGAGGAGCAGTGCAGTGCTTATCACGAGCACGAAGACCATCGCTATACCGTAGAACCTCATCCGGTCCTTGTCATTATCATTTGTCATTCGTCGGATCCTCCTGTTAGCCTGTCATATTCTGATTCCAACTCACCCATCTCCTTTTGATCGTTCATCTGATGATAGAGCACGACACACTCGGCGACCAGGAGCATGACGTACGCGGTGGACGCAAGGGCCTCTAGCGCGGTCAGCTGTACCCTGCCCGTCACGTCCAGCCCCATGAGCGCCCCGATCACAAGCAGCGTGGCGACCCACGAGTAGGACAAGGCCAAGAACCCTATCCTCTCGGTCCGCTCATCCCTCTGCACCTCCCCGTACCTCATGTGCTTGACCACACCGGCCACGGCCAGCATCACGAGGACGATCAGCGCCCGAACGACCCAGCGGTTAACACCCTGGGTCACCAGCGCGATGGCCAAGATGAGGACCGGGACCGCAACGAGCCCCCTGTAGAAAACCTCCCACGGTATCGAAATCACCCTCTTCATCGGTAGCGCCCTCCGTTAGCTATCTCGCACATATTGTTGATTATTTCGCTCATTTTGTTGGCTTTTTCCAACATCATGTTAGAAGTATATAACATTCCTGCTATTTATAGTTTTCTGATGGGGCCGAGAAGAAAGGAACATGCTCTGAAGAGAGCAGAAAGAGGGGTTTAGAGTCCTCTTGTTCACCCGGGGACGCCCTCGAGCACTCGTTTCATGCTCGTGCGGTACTCGTCGAAGGCCCTGCGGCCGTCGGGAGTGAGCTTCGCCATGGTGTGCGGTTTTCGGTCAACGAACTCCTTGACGACCTCCACGTACCCCGCTTTCTCCAGCTTAGTCATGTGGGTGGAGAGGTTGCCCCAGGTGAGGGAGGTCTGGCGCATGAGGAACACGTAGTCCCCGCTCTCCACCACGTACAGGAGGGAGAGGATGAGCAGTCGGGCCGGTGCGTGGATCACCCGGTCGATGTCCATTATCGGGGACGTCACGCCCTCAGAGGGCTCACTCTGTGGCATCGACGGCCTCCTCGACGGACAAGGCGTCGGCCAGTATCGGATTCTCCTGCAGGAAGCGGGATAGTACTAGAAGCCCGCTAGCCAGAATGAGAACGCCTGGGACCAAGAAGGAGACGCGGGGGTGGATGTCCACAACCTTCTGCAAGAGGAACGAACCCACGATGAGGCCTGCGTACCCGTACATACGCTTGAGCCCGGTGACGCGCCCCACCGCAGCAACAACGATGGCGAGGGTGAAGCCGAAGGACAGGAGAGCATTCGCCCGAAAGGCCGTCACGATTCCGGGGGGGATGCCGCCGGCACCGGACACGCCCATGAACACGACTCCGCCCCCCAGAGCAGTCATGGTTAGGAGCATGGTCAGCATCGTTATCTTGTCCTTCTCCTGCGCCTTCCGCTCCGGTGAGTACTCCACCACTCCAAGTCGGGGGATGGTGATCAGCTTCTTCGCAGCTATCCAGAACGGCATGCCAACAGCGGCTAGGATCGCCACCATCCCGCCCATGGTGGTTCCGAAGGTAAATCCCCATATTATCAGGAACAGACCTATTCCGATATCTGCAATCCCGTCCTCGTGATACTGGATGTAGGCCCTGTGTTCGAGTGCGATGAGGTCGAGCCCGGTGGCCGTCTTGATATCGTTCTTGTCGTCTTCACTATCGTTCGCTATGTCAGATCGCCTCCTCTGTTCCGTTCATTTCAGGGAGCGGATTATCCACAATGAACCTGTTGAGCATCCTCGAACCGTTGAGCACGATGAGCGCGCCCAAGGAGAACATGTAGACCAGTTCGGTCAATCTCAACACATGACCTACAACGACGAAGGCCACGATGAAGCCAGCATACTTATAGAAGCGCGGCAGGTCCAGCAGGCTACCGATCAGGCCGATGAGTCCAGCGACTATTACCAGCAAGGGTGATACCGCTGATAGCTGGACATCCTCGCGCAGCCAGGTAATGTACTCAGGATTACCCGCAACGCGGAAGTAGAACCCGGATAAGCAAACGAGAGCGACAAAACCGATCACGGGTAAGAACCACTCTGCCCGCGCAAGCTTCTTCTGGCGCTCGATGCCGAATTTGACATTCCCCATCCTTGGGATTGTAATGAGCTTCCTGGCCACAACCCAGACAGGAACGGCCAACGGTGGTGTGATGCTAATGAGGAACGATATATCATAGGCGATCCCCATTCCCGCCACCAGGAACCACATTCCCACCAGGATGTCCGCAAGCCCGTCATCGTGGAACCGCGTATAGATCTTCTGCTCCAGCGCCTTCAGGTCCATCTCGCTTGCCTCGCTCTCTCCCATGGTCTATTCTAAGTCTCTCCTACTATTTTAACTTTGCGTTTCAAAGTTCTTTGTTATTTTTGTTGTTACGTCCGTTACAACAAAGTATAAATAGCTGCGGGGGCTAATGTTGTTAGTTATTTTACAACAAGTGGTGCTCCTCATGGTCGACCTTGCCGAACGACTCACGGACCTTGGCCTCTCCCGCAACGAGGCCGATCTATACCTCGCCCTCCTTGCGAGCGGCGAGGCAACCGCATCGGAGGTGGCCAAGGATGCGGGTATCGCCCGACCGGCGGTGTACGCCCTGCTGGACGCGCTCGTCGCTCAGGGGCTCGTGGAGTCGTTCCCCGTGCGGCCCCAGCGATACCGGGCAAAGGGACCCCGGACCGCTCTCGCCGCGCTGGTCGAGGGGCTTAAGGGTCGGCTCGAGGAAGCGCGTGAGTCGGTGTGCGAGGAGCTCGAGCAGCTCTATTCCGCCCCGGCGGCCAAGCGCACGCAGGTGTGGATCAATCGCGACCTCATGCCATGTGCGGGCAAGTACGCCGAGGTCATGGCCCAGGCGAAGGAGGATGCGATCACCCTCATCGGCTGGTGCTCAAGGACAGAGGCCACGATCATCTTCGACGCTCTGCGCAAGGCAGCTGCCCGGGGTGTGACCCTCCACGCGTACTTCGTCCACAACACCATCTACGATGAGCAGGTATCCGTCGACGACGCCCGGGAGCTGGCCAAAGATATCCCCGGAGTACGTGTGCTCGCCCTCCCCGCGGCCTTCCCCATGTCCCCGCCCGTCAAGCTCCTGGTCGTCGACGAGACCGACGCATGCATCGTGGCCGGCGATTTCGATGAGGAGCGCCTCACCGATGTCTTTTCAGTCCACTACCAGCACCTGTCCACCATCAACCGCATCATCCGCCGGATCCATGCCAACCTCCACAAGCTGCCCTTCGCAAAGATCTGGGGACTGTGAGTCCATGGACGCCATGATCGAGACCAAGGGGCTCCGCAAGGAGTTCGGTGACCTGGTCGCCGTCAACGACGTCTCGATCACGGTGAAGAAGGGCGAGGTGTTCGGGTTCCTGGGCCCCAACGGTGCGGGCAAGTCGACAACGATAAACATGCTCATCACCATGCTCCCCATCACCGCGGGCTCGGGATCCGTGGCCGGGTGGGACGTGGCGAAGGACCCTGACAGGATCCGCGCCTCCATCGGCGTCATAATGCAGACCAACTCCCTGGAGCCCGAGCTCACAACCCGCGAGAACCTAGAGTACTACGGCCGGCTCAACCACATGGGCCCTGCCGATATCCCGGACGCCGTGTGCGAGGTGCTCAATGTCGTCGGACTGACAAATAAAGCAGACGAGCTGGTCAAGAACCTCTCCGGCGGGATGAAGCGCCGGCTCGAGATCGCCCGCTCGTTCCTCCACAGGCCCGGCCTCATCTTCATGGACGAGCCCACAACGGGCCTGGACCCGCAGACCAAGCAGGCCATCTGGCGGTACATCCGCCACCTCAACAAGGACCAGGGGCTCACCATCTTTCTGACCACCCACTACATGGAAGAGGCCGACGCCCTGTGCGACCGGCTGGCCATAATCGACCACGGCCGCATCATCGCCGAAGGTACGCCCGCCGAGCTCAAGGACATGATCGGTGAGGGCGACATCATCGACATCTCTCTAGACAACGAAGAGGATGACCGCTTTGCGGCCATCGCCAAGGAGCTCGGGATGACCGCGCGTTCCCACGAGGGGCGGCTGCGGCTGCACACCGACCGGGGCGAGGAGCGCATCCCCGACCTCATGGCAGCATGTGCCGGTAAGGTTCACATCCGTTCGATCGCCCTCCATGAACCAACGCTCGAGGACGTGTTCATCCACTTCACAGGGAGGTCTATGCGAGAATGAGCATCGCCGACGACCTCGGGGACGTGTACACCATCTGGCACAAAGAGATGGTGGTGTGGCTCCGCAATCCTATCATCGGCATAGCCCGCTCGGCCATCTTTGGGATTATCTTCCTTCTAGTGTTCGCCCGGGCCATCGGCGGCGATGTGTCCAACCTGCCCGTTGCCGTTGTGCGTTTGGGGGCGAGCGCTGCCGGCGACGCGTTCATCGCCGACGTCTTCGAGGGACCAACGCTCCAGATGGCCACGGACACGTCCTACAACGAGGCGCTGTCACTCTTCCGGGCCCAGAAGGTCAAGGCCGTCGTGGTCGTCACCGCGGACTTCCCCCGTGGGGTGCGACTGCTGGTGGACGGGACCTCGCCTACGGTGCGCAGCGCCATCGCCGGCCGCGTCAAGCAGGCCCTTCTCGCCCGCAACGACGCTGCGCTGCAGGAGGAGGTGCTCTACGGGTACGGGCTCGACTACGTGGATTTCCTCGTCCCCACCGCCATCATGATGGTCGTGGCGTTCACGGGCATCTTCGCCGGGGGCATCGGTCTGCTGCAGGACAGGGAGAAGGGAAGCCTTGCCGCCACCCTGCTCGCCCCCGTGCGGATGGAGTCCATCCTCGTGGGCAAGCTCCTGTCGGGCGTCACACAGGCGGTCACCGGGGGGACCATCGCGCTCCTGGTCGCCATCTTCATCGGGACCGGGCTCAGAACGGGCCTTGCCGAGATCCTCATGCTCATCCTCGTTATGACCCTGCTCGGGTTCGCCATCATCGGTGCCTCCATCGCCATTGCTTCCTCCGTGTCGGAGCTGCAGGTGTTCCTGCTGGTGTTCCAACTCTTCCTCATGCCGCTGTGGATCCTTTCCGGGGGCATATACCCGGTGGAGTCCCAGCCCGCCTATCTGAGATGGCTGGTGCCGTTCAATCCCCTCCATTACGCCATCGATGCCATGCGCGCCGTGATGGCCCGTGGCGTCATCCTCGAGTCCATCGCGGTGGACATCGCCTATCTCGCGTTCTTCTCCTCGCTCATGGTGGCCTTCGCCACACGTAGGTTCAAACGACAGGTATGAGGTGAGCATGATGTACGAGAGCCATACACACGGACATGATGGACGACGGGGGGCACAAGCCCTCATCCTTGCCGCCCTGCTGGTGGTGTCCCTTGCCTGCGGCCAGACCCAGGGAACCCAGACGGTGTGGGCGCAGTTCGACGACCTGCGGTTCTCTCCCGCACAGGTCCGCCCGGGCCAGCCCTTCACCCTCTCCTTCGATGTGCGCAACATCCTCGACGTGGAGATGGAGGACATGCACCTGGAGCTCTCGGTGACCGGGCCGTTCGATGACCTGGGCGCCAGCTATGTATACATAGGTGATATGAGGCCCAACGCCACCGCACCCGCCTCGTTCCGCCTCCAGGTGGACGAGGATACACCGGCCGGTGTGTACCCGCTCACGGTCATCGTCTCCATGGAGGCCACCGCCCAGGCGGTCCAGGGCACGCGGTTCCTGGAGATGAAGACCACAGGCTACTCCTTCACCAAGCTCATCAACGTCCGTGTCCATGGCGAGCCCGAGGTCGTGGGTGCTGTGGCCGCCGGTGACCTCCGTGACATCCACCCAGGCGACCGGTTCACAGCATCCCTGCGCCTGGTGAACAACGGGACCGACATCGCCGAGGACCTACGGATCACGGCCCAGAACACGGACAAGCTCAGCGCCGAATGGGGGTTCGCCGACCAGTTCGTGGGCGACCTGCCGCCGGGAGCAGCTGCTGCCATCACCCTTGTCGGTACCATCGACGAGGGTGCCGGGACCGGAGAGCATGCTCTCCCGCTCACCCTCTCGTGGGCCGGTGACGCCGACACTTATTCAAGTACCATGGAGGTCGTTGTCGACGTCCGTCCCGCTCAGCCCGTTATAGCAGTCTCCGGAGTGTCATCCCTGCCTGCTGTGGTCATCCCCGGTGGCCCCTTCTCCCTGACCGTGAGGGTAGTGAACTCGGCCACCGATCCTGCGGACGCTGCCGAGGGGATCACCCTGTCCCTCGGTCCGACCAATCAGGTGCGTGTGGACGCCTCTGGACGCGAGCAGGTGCTCGGAACCTTGCCTGGCAATGCTGCGATCACGGCCGCGTTCACCGGCGAGGTCCTGCGCAACGCCAAGCAGGGGGAGCACAGCCTTCCGCTCACTATCACGTGGACCCGGGACGGGCGTACCCAGCAGCTGGCGTCGACGGTGCTCCTCGGCGTCGCGCCGCCCTCCCCTTCGTTGAGCGTGTCCGCGGTGGGCTCCCAGCCCCCCTCCCTGCGTCCCGGCGAGCCCTTCACGGTCACCCTACGCGTGGTGAACATCGGCGCCGCCCCTCACCACAGGGCCCTGGACGTGGTGGCCTCCGTCGCCTCGACGGACGCGCTCAGCTTCCACGCGGCCGGGCGGGAGCAGGGACTTGGTATACTCCAACCCGGTGGAGTGGCCACCGCCACCGTCGCCGGCGAGGTGGATGACAATGCCACAGCGGGAGACCACACCGTACCAGTCAAGCTCGTCCACCGATCGGGCACGGTGGAGGGCACAATCACCCTCACGATCGCGGAAGTCGCCGACTTCGCCATCAGGGGAAGGAACCGCCCGCTCCTGCGGGACGACACACGCCAGCCCGTCACCTTCGTGGTCCGGAACACAGGCACAACCACCGCCGAGCAGGTGAGTCTCACCCTCATGGCGTCCTACCCGATCACCCCGGCGGGGCGCACGGCCTACATCCCGCGGCTCCCGCCCGGCGAGAGGGAGGAGGTCGTGTTCCACGTGGACGTGGACGCGGAGGCGACGCCCCAGAGCTACCCGCTGGAAGTGGTCATCGCGTGGCAGGAGGGCAGTGAGCGCACGCGTCGCCAGCAGACCGACATGGTTGCCCTTGAGGTGTCCCCGTTCAAGCCCCGCTTCAGGTGGGAGATCCCGCTGGGGATCGCGCTCGTCGTCCTGGCCATCGTGCGGTTGAAGATGAGACGGGGTTCCAAGAGTGGGGAAAAGAAGGCTCCGGAGGATATCGCCAGCGCGAAGGACGTGTCCGGCCCTGTTGAGGTCAAGGACAACTCCCCTCAGAGGAAGAAGAAAGGGAAGAAGGGGCGCACGTAGCGCCCCTCCCCGCGATGCGTCAGTGACTACTCCTCGTGGCCGAACATCACCTTGACGGCGGTGGCCTCGCGGTTGAAGTCATCTGTGTACGTCGATTCGACGGTCGAGGTGAGAAAACTGTCCTCCACATCGTGCGCCTTCTTCAGCGCTGTGCGGTAGCCCTTGAAGCTCTGGATGGGATGCTTCCAGTCGGCCAACGGCGACATTGTCTCTGGCACGCCCAGGTCAGCTTCGGCGACACGACTCACCAGTTCCTCGAGGTCTTCCTTGGATCCTACGTAGGTGACGGCCGTACCGGACTCCTCACCCATGGTCATGAGGGCGCGAGAGTAGCTGTTCAGGCTCTTCTCGTAGGGCTCGACGGTCACATCTATCTGGTACCCGTCGGCAGCCATTGCCTCCACGACGTCGACGAGGGGCGATCCGAACTCATCTGCCCTCTGCGGATAGGCGGTGACCACGTGGGTTGGGAAGTCGATGCATGAGTAGGTCCTGATGTCCCTGTCGATTGCATAGTTCAGTTCAGCTCGGACGAGTTCTTCCATGAGCAAACACCTGAGGCCACCGGCTACCTCAAGGCCCTTATATAGCTTGTGTTTGGGCGTAGGTATGGGACTCCGGGTCAGGAACAGCGGAGAATGGATCTAGGCGCCCTTGCCCGAGAGCTCGTCAAGGATCTCGCGGAACTCGCCGACCTCAGTTGCGATGGACTCGTAGGTGCCCTTGATCATCTCGGCGTCATTTATTATCTCCTTCCGGTCCTTCCCGCTCTCGACGGCGTAACGCTCCATGTCGTCGGCCTCTTCCTTCGAGAGCGCCTGTGAGTACTCCGGTCTGAGAAGGATCTCGATGTTGTAGGTGACCTTATCGGTACCAAGGTTCCGGTAGGCCGGCTCGATTACGTCCTTGATTCCCTCGAGCCCTAGCTCTCCGTCCCCCAGGGGGAGATGGTCCGGGATCCCGTACCAGGGATGGCCTTGGGTCATGTCGCAGTCGTGGACGTGGAAGTGTACGGGCTTGCCGATCTTGGATACGCGGTCCACCACGTCCCGGGTCCGCTCCACCGCTCCGTCGCGGTCGAGGCCTTTCTGGGCCCTGAAGTGCTGGTAAAGGTGGCCTATGTCGACGCACGCGGACACGCTGTCCGATGTCACCCGCGAGATCACGTCCACCCAGTCGTCCGGATCGCTGGAACAGTATTCAAGGAAGAGGGTGCCCTTACCGTCGATCCTGCTGAGGGCTGCGGCATAGTTATCCTTCTCGGCCTCGGTCATGCGCCCTTCTCCACCTCGCTCCTCATGGAGGATGAAGCCACGGGCCTTGTCCCCGTAGGTGTCCAAGAGCTCCGAGAGGCGGTAGGCACTGTCCCTAGCTACCTGCTGGTCCGGGGTGTTGAAGTTGTAGTTGAACGGCTCGCCCGGATCGGCACGAAGGTGGACCGTGCGCAGTGGCATGTCCTTGGTCGCGCGCAGCTGGGTGTCGAGCGCTTCGTAGGTATGGGTGTTGATCTCTGCGTCGATGCCGATCCGGTCCATGATGTCCGTCTCAAACTGGAGGTACGGTTCCCGTCCGCGATATAGATCCAACTTGCAGACTATGTTCTCATCCGGACCGACCTCGGTCGAATACATTGTCACCACTAATAAGTAGTTAATTCTATTTAAGGGTTTCGGTTTGGACGTCGATCGCCAGCCGGACGATGTTCACCAGCACTTCGCAGGCTTTGACCATGCTCTTCACAGGGACGAACTCCATACGTGAATGGAAGTTGTGGCCACCGTCGAAGAGGTTCGGTGTCGGAGGCCCCATAAAGGAGAGGCGCGCGCCGTCGGTCCCGCCGCGCACGGGGACCAAGTTCGGTTCCACGTCCGCCTCGCGCATGGCACGTTCGGCGAGCGAAGTCGCCTGCGGATGCTCGTCGAGCACCTCGCGCATGTTCCGGTAGGAGTCCGCTACCGTCAGGGCCACTGTGCCCTCTCCGTGGAGCTGGTTCAGCTGGTCGGCGTACACGGCCAGCTGCCACTTCCGCTCCTCGAATCGTTCGACGTCGAAGTCACGGACGATGAGCTTCACCCTGGCCTCCTCTACCTTCCCCTCGACCCGGGTGATGTGGAAAAAGCCATCTCGCCCCTCGGTCGTCGATGGACGCTCCCCGGGAGGGAACAAGGCGATGAGCTCGGCAGCTATGAGGAGTGCGTTCTTCATCCTCCCCTTGGCGTAGCCCGGGTGGAGGTTGAAGCCCGTGATGGTGAACGTCGCCTCGGCCGCATTGAAGGTCTCCAGCTCGAGCTGTCCGAGCGGTCCGCCGTCAACGGTGTAGGCGAGGTCGGCACCAAAGCCCTCCACATCGAAACCATCGGTACCCTCACCGATCTCCTCGTCGGTCGTGAAGGCCACGCGGACGGTGCCGCGGGGGATGTCCGGGTGGTGGACGAGATGCTCTATGGCTGTGAGCACTTCTGCGATACCCGCCTTGTCGTCGGCGCCCAGAAGGGTGCTGCCGTCGCTGGTGATTATGTCGTCGCCCTCGAACTCGGCAAGGCGCGGGGTGTCCGCGACAGAGATGGTCCCTCCGGCAGGGAGCTGGATATCGCCTCCAGTGTAGTGGTGGACGAGGGGGGTGACGTGCTTGCCCGAGACCTCGGGAGAGGTGTCCATGTGGGTGATCAGTCCGATGACCGGCGCCGTTCGTCCCTCCGGGAGGTTGGACGGCAGCGAAGCGAACACCCGCCCCCGGTGGTCGCGGGAGATGTCGACGAGCCCCAGGTCCCGCAGCTCGTCCATGAGGTGCAGGGCCAGCGCCATCTGTCCGGGGGAGGAGGGGCGATGTCGGGAACCCTCGTCCGAGGTCGTGTCCACCCGCACGTACGCGAGGAACCGCTCGACAACGCGCTGGCGCATGATATCCATTGGCTCATCACCTTCCGCTCTCGGCGGGCAAGCACCTCCCCCGTGATATATTTAAATGATAGATCGCTCGGCCGCCAGGAATCGCCCATGGGTCATGACTATTTCAAAGAGGTCGTTAAGGACATTAAGCGGGCCGCCAAGATCATCGGGCTCCCCATTGACCACGTCGCCCGGCTCGCGCATCCCCGCGCCGAGATCAGGGTGGCCGTGCCCCTTGTTCGGGATAACGGCTCCATCGAGGTGTTCACGGGCTACCGCGTCCAGCACCATAACGCCCGTGGCCCTTTCAAGGGCGGTATCAGGCTGGATCCCGATGTCAAGCCGGACATGCTCAAAGCTATTGCGGCCATCATGAGCCTGAAGTGCGCGACGATGGACATCCCATGGGGCGGGTCCCATGGCGCTATCTCGTGCGATCCGGATAAGCTCTCCAGGGGTGAGCTGGAGCGGGTTGCCCGACGCTACACATATATGCTGCTCCCATTCATCGGGCCCAAGAAGGACATCCCCGCACCCGACCGAGGTACGGATGCCCAGTTCATGAGCTGGATCATGGACACATTCAGCACCATGCATGGTCACACCATCACGGGCGTCGTCACCGGCAAGCCCGTGGAGGTCGGCGGCACCAGGGGGCGGAAGGATGCCACGGGTCGCGGCGTCATGTTCATCACCCGGCGGGCGCTCGAGGACGCGAACATCCCTCTCCAGGGATCCACGGTCACTTGTATCGGGTTCGGTAACGTCGGGAGCTTCGCTGCCCACCATCTGGCGCGCAAGGGGTGCAAGGTCCTGGCCGCCTCGGACCGCCACGGCGGGATCCACGATCCTTCCGGCCTCGACATCCACGCTCTCCGGGAGTGGGTGGAGGAGAAGGGTACCGTGAAGGGATTCCCGGGAGCGGAGCCCGTCACGGACGACGACATCCTTGCCATGGACATCGATGTGCTCGTCTCAGCAGCACGCGAACTGACGGTCACCAGCAAGAACCAGGCTAAGGTCAATGCCCGCATCATCGTGGAAGCGGCCAACGCATCCGTCACGTCCAAGGCAGCGAGCGCCCTCCACGAGCGGGGGATCATTGTACTCCCGGACATCCTTGTCAGCGCGGGCGGGGTGACCGCCTCCTACTTCGAGTGGGTCCAGGACACATCGTCCTTCTTCTGGAGCGAGCACGAGATCGCTGTACGGCTCCGTGACCTCATGCTCCAGGCCTACGACGACGTCAACGCCATCGCGAGAGAGCGTGACCTGGACCTGCGGACCGCGGCCTATGTCCTTAGTGTCGGCCGACTGGTCGAGGCACAGATGCGACGGGGCGTCTGGCCCTGAGCCATCACCGTCGTTTTCGGAGAGCGAGCCAGGACACCGCGAGCACGGCACCGGCCACGAGATAGAGCACGAGCGTCCGGCCCCGTCGCAGAGATGTGCATGAACCGTCCACGCACTCACGGCCCACAGGACAGCCGCAGTCCCGACAGCAGGAGCCCATGTCCTCGCCGCTCCAGCATACCCCGTCGCCGCAACGGGCAGGGAGGCGGATGGGGGTGGCCTCGGGACCGTCCATCTCGGAAGGCCCCCGGATACCCACGAGCTTGAACACCTCTGCCATGGTGTCCTCGTTCTCGGAGCCGTCGATGACGGTGCACCAGAGCTCGTAGCTGCCCTCCGACCAGCCACCGACGTCGTTGCCCGTGAACCGTATATTGTGCACGGTGCCGTTCGGGCCGGTCGGTTTGAGCGGGGGGCACGGATCCACATTGAGCTCCCCGGTGAGGCAGACCTCAAAGGCATCGGGTGCACCCACACGCCTGAGGGTGCACCGGCCCGTCCATGCCGAGCCCTGCTCCAGGACCTCGACGTGCGCTTCGACCGCCCGGATGACCTCGAGCGCCCAGGAGGGCTCCGGGGAGAAGGGCGCATGGAGCCGCACCTTGGGCCGGGTGCCGTCCGGACCAGGGGAAGGATCGGGCGGCTGTTCATCGATCTCGACAGGACGTTCGACGCATGCAGCGCATTCCTGCGGCCACCCATCACAGGGAGTGGTGTTGAGGCACAAGCGCACCAAGGCCCCGCTTGGACCGAACAGGAGGTTGTGGGTCGAGAGCTCCACGCGTCCCGTCCCGGCGGGGAAGGTGAGCACGACAGCAGGAGCAAACCCCGTCCCGATGAACAGGGCCGCATCGAACGCGGCGTCCGCGGTGATGCCCTCAACAGATACACGGACCGATACCTTCCCGATCGGTTGCGGGGGATTGTCCTTGAACCACTGGTCGAGCCCGGCGTGGACGCATGATCCATCGTCCGTCCAGATGCAGATGGGCTGTCGCGTGCATGCGCTCAGGGTGACGCGGTGGGCACAGTCCAGGGAGCCGGGTGGGAGTGACGATCCACGTCCCACCGAGGGCGGTACCTGTGACGGATCGATGACGAGCTCCCCCGTTACGACCGGCATGGCACCGGCCCCCGCTACCAAAGTGGCCACGAGGAACCATGCCAGGAGGATGGCGGGAGCGGAGCGCGTCATGGTGCCATCCAGATGATAGCGACGCTCGTTTATAACGATGTGGTCGGTGCGAAAGGTCCGCACGTCCTATTCTGCGTCCTTCTTGTCATTCCCGGGAACCAACGACAGGTACAGCTCGAGCGTGTCCTTTGCCGCCTGCTCCCAGGTGAAGTATTGGAGCACACGTTTGCGGCCGTTCTTCCCCAGCTCTCGGGCGCGTTCGGGATCGCGAAGGCACTCGCCCACCCCCCAGGCGATGTCCGAGGGATCGTGCGGATTTATGTGGAAGCCGCAGTGGTTCGGTCCTGAGGGCATGATCTGCTCCCGCAGTCCCGACGTACCGGTGCCGCCGACGACCACTGGACGTTCCATGGCCATCGCCTCGGTGCACACGATACCGAAGGGCTCGTACTTCGACGGGAACACGACCACGTCCGCTGCGAGATAGCGCAGGATGCGCTCGCTCTCGGGTATGAACTTGTACTCTAGGATGACGTGCTCATCGAGCCCCTGGCGTTTCACCAGCATCTCGAGGTCGCGCTGCTGCTCGCCCAGACCCACGATGTTGAGCTTTGCCCCCGGGAACTCCCGGAGCAGTGTCGGCATGGCCCGGACGAGCGCGTCCGGTCCCTTTACGGTGGACAGCCTGCCGATGAAGAAGATGAGCTGTTCGTCGTCCTCCACACCGAGCCTTCGCCTGACCTCGGCCCGTTCCCCGTCAGAGAAGCGTGCAGGATCATACTTCGAAGCGTCCACTGCGTTCCAGATGACGCGCACCTTCTCACCAGGGAAGTCGAGCCCGCCCAGCTCGTCGCGCATGGCGTAGGACACGGTGACTATCAGGTCCGCCTCCTTCGCCGCGGTCATCTCGATGTCCTGTATCACTCCGGATGGTTTCCCCTGACTCCTTCCGTGTTCGGTCGAGTGTATGTGCAGCACGTATGGCAGCCCCAACTCCCGTTTCGCGATCATGCCGCCGATCGCCGATAACCAGTCGTGTGCGACAATGACATCGAACTTCTTCTTCTCTGCAACACTATGCACGAGCTTCGTTGCTGTGATGACGTTGTAGCACAGAAGATCGGAGAAGAAGCGGATGGCTCCAGCACCCCACTTGCGTATGCCCTCACCGAAGAAGAGCGGTGTGACAGTGGAGCAGTCAGTGATCTTCGGGCGATGCACCTCGACCCCGTTAGGGAAAACTTCCCGCGTCTTGAACTCGCCCTCGTAGTTGAGCGTGAACACGACCACGTCATGGCCCATGCGCTGCAGCTGGTCGGTCACCTCCATCGCATAGGTCCCAAGACCCCCGAGTATCTTTGGAGGGAACTCCCAGACGAAATAAGCGATACGCATACTACGGTCCACTCGTGGGAGAATCTTTTTAAGAATGAGGTGCGGAGGGCATGTCCGGTGTATGAATGGCCAAGCCCATTATTGACCTTGAGAAATGCGATGGGTGCGGCACCTGTGCCGAGGTGTGCCCCAACGAGGTCATCGAGATGCAGGACGACGTTCCCAAGGTGGTGAACGGAGAGGAGTGCATCGGTTGCCGCTCCTGCGAGGTCCAGTGCCCCTCAGAGAGCATCGATATAGAGGAGTAGGGAAATCCCTTCTATCAGGACTTTTTTATCTTCTTAGAGGACAGAACCGCGAAAAGGGCCCCAGTTACTACTCCATAAGGGTAACATTTATATAGTTCCAATGCCATATATTGTCAAGCTTGTTGGGCAGGGCGACTGCTCGACATGCGACATGATGGAGTGAATATGATGGTATATGAGATCCACGGTGACATGGCGCCCAAGATGGAGGCTGTCGGCAAGATCGCCGACCAGTACGCTGAGATGGGCGTCTATCTGTCGCTGACCATCGAGGAGAACGCATCGTCGACCTACGTGGCCGCCGATGGTGAGCTCAACGGTAAGGGCGACTCCCTCATGAAAGGTGCCCGTGTGCATGTCGTGGCTCAGGACCAGACCGGTATGTCGTGGGAGGCCTACGGTATCACCCAGGATACCACCAAGGATGGTCTGGAGAAGCTCGCCGATTACGCCGTCAAGAACATCAGCTCCCCCGACTCCATCAGGAACATCAGCTCCAACCTCGTCTCCGGCGCAGCTTCTGGCGTCTACCTCTCGATCCCCCGCAAGATCCTCGCCTACGAGAACACCACAAAGGTGGAGGACCACTACGAGGCAAAAGCCAGCAAGTCATTCGACTCCGTGTCCGCCAAGGAGAAGCAGGAGCTCGTGGAGGGGCTCTCAAAAAGTGCCATGCAGGACGGCATCGTCAAGTCCCGTGGCATCTACGCGGAGACCGAGCGCAAGAGCTGGTTCGCCGACTCCAACGGCTCGCGCATCACCCAGATCATCCCGCGCCCGTACGCCGGTATCTCGGCCACGGCACAGAAGGACGATCCCGCGTACGAGGACCCCGTCGACTTCACCAACTTCGACTCCTTCGGTCTCGGCTCCGGCGGCTACGAGCTCGTGGCCAAGGCGCTTGCGGAGAAGGACGCGACCGCCCGCGGGAAGGAGGTTGCCGAAACGGCCCTCAAGGTCATCAACGGCGAGCGGTACGACTCCGGCGCCACCACCGTGGTCATGGACGGCCAGATGGCCGGCGTATTCATCCACGAGGCCCTCGGCCACATGACAGAGGCCGACCACTACACCCAGCACGACTCGCGCATCCTCAAGGGTAAGCTCGGCGAGCAGATCGCCGTCGACGGCCTCAACGTGGTCGATGATGGCCGCGCGCTCGAGCGCAGCGTGCTCTCTGGTAAGGCCCGTGGCTCATTCAAGTACGATGATGAGGGCACTCCCTCGCAGCGCACCGAGCTCATCAAGGACGGAGTGCTCACCAACTTCCTCATGGGCAACAACGAGGCATCCATCTACGCCAAGAAGGAGTTCGCCAAGTACGTCAAGGAGAACGGCATGGGTGATGGTGAGAGCTTCGACCTCGCCAAGGAGATCGCCGACGCGATCAACAAGACCACGAAGGACTTCGCCCGCACCTACATGGAGGAGAACGAGGGCATCAAGGATCCCACTGAGGAGGCGGTGCTCGCCTACATAAACGATCACGGGAAGACTGACGAGGCGTTCATCAAGGCCTACACTCCGGTGATGCAGGAGGCGCAGACCGGCCTCATGACCAAGATCGCGTCCAAGGCGCAGGATATCCAGGCCGCGTGGGAGAAGGCCGACAAGCACGAGTACGCCCCTACGGGCAACGCCCGCGCCGAGGCCTGGTACGCTGTTCCCCAGGTCCGCATGACCAACACAATGATCCTCCCCAACAAGGAAGGCCCCAACACCGAGGGCATGGTCAAGGACGTCAAGGACGGTATCTACATGACCGGTTCCTGGGGCGGCTATGTCGAGCTCAACGGTAACTTCGCCTTCTGGCCCAAGGAGGCCTACAAGATCGAGGACGGCGAGATCAAGTATGACAAGCCGATCAAGGGCACAATCCTCATGGACAACACCCTCAAGGCGCTCAAGAACATCAGCTCCATCGGTAACGGTGAGTCGTACGAGCGCTTCGGCGGCACCTGCGGCAAGGGCGGCCAGGGCGTGCCCAACGAGTGCTCCGGCCCCGCCATCCGCATCGACGACATAGTCGTCCAGGGCACTCCCCACGACAAGGTGGGCCACCAAGCGATAAGGAAGGAGATCAAGGACAACAATGGCATGTACCTCGGCCCCGAGACCGAGATAGAGGCCGCCGGATACCGCCAGGTGGACAAGATCAAGACACCCTGGAAGGAGAAGACCATCTAGGACAGCTGGAAGCTCCGGGAGTGGTAAGCTCCCTCCCGGAGCCACTTCTCAGATAGCCTATTTTCTGACCGAAAAAAGGACGTATTTTCCGGCTCCGAGCGGACTGACACCGTGTGTCACGGTCGCAGTCCATCGATTCTTGAGCTCGGCAGCCTCCGTATCGTTACGATTCTGTCGTGAAAGCGTAAAGGAAAACTATATATTCCGCGCCTTGGGCCGCCGGTTCTCATGATGGCGTATGATGTACACGGCGAGATGGCCCCCAAGACAGAGATTGCGAGCGGGGTCGTGAACCAGTACGCTGAGGCGGGGATCTACCTGTCCCTCACGGTCGAGGAGAACGCCTCCTCTACTTATATCGCGACCGATGGAGAGCTCAACGGCAAGGGCGAGTCGATGATGAAGGGTGCCCGGGCCCACGTGGTGGGCTTCGACCAGGAGGGCATGGCCTGGGAGGTCTATGGCATCACCCAGGACACCACCAAGGACGGGCTCGAGAAGCTCGCTGCCTACGCGGTGCAGACCCTCCAGTCCGGTGACTCGATCCAGAGCATCAGCAAGGCCTTCGTATCTGCCGGAGCGTCGGGCGTCTATCTATCCGTACCCCATAAGATCTACGCATTCAAGAACGAGGCGAAGGTGCAGGACCACTATGAGGCCCCGACGAGCCAGCCTTTCGACAGCGTGACCGCCAAGGAGAAGCAGGATCTCGTCGAGGAGCTCTCGACGGCTGCCATGAAGGACGGCATCGTCAACACCCGCGGCATCTACAAGGAGACCGAGCGCAAGAGCTGGTTCGTGGACACCAACGGCTCGAACATCACCCAGGTCATCCCGCGCCCGTACGCCGGTATCTCGGCCACGGCACAGAAGCAGGACCCTGCGTACGAGACGCCCATCGATTTCACCAACTTCGACAGCTTCGGCCTCGGCGAAGGTGGCTACGAGCTCGTGGCAAAGGCCCTCACGGAGAAGGACACCACCGCGCGTGGTAAGGACGTTGCCGATGCTGCCCTCAAGGTCATCGGCGGCAAGCGGTTCACCTCCGGGGCTACGACCGTTGTCATGGACGGCGAAATGGCCGGCGTGTTCATCCACGAGGCCCTCGGTCACATGACCGAGGCCGACATGTACACGCACCACGACGCCCGCATCCTCAAGGGCAAGCTCGGCGAGAAGGTCGGTGTCGACGGCCTCAACGTGGTCGACGACGCCCGCGCCCTCCAGACGGGTGTGCTCACCGGCAAGGCCCGCGGCTCGTACAAGTTCGATGATGAGGGTACGCCCAGTCAGCGCACCGAGATCATCAAGGACGGCGTGCTCACCAACTACCTGATGGGCAACAATGACGCCGCCCTCTACGGCCACAACCAGAAGGGCGAGTTCATGCGCGAACAGGGTTTCGACTCGTCCACCTTCGACCTCTCCAAGGAGATCGAGAAGGAGGTCCAGGAGTCCGTGATGGACTTCGCCAAGACCTACATGAAGGACCACGATAACATCGACGATCCCTCAGAACAAGAAGTGGCCATGTACATGATGACCAAGCAGCAGGATGAGGGCTTCCAGGAAGCCATCGGCCAGGAGCTCCAGAAGATCCAGACCGGTGCCATGACCAAGATCATGGCCAAGCAGCAGGAGATCCAGGGCGCGTGGGAGGCCGCCGACAAGCGCGAGTTCGTGTCCACCGGGAACGCCCGCGCCGAGGCCTGGTACGCTGTGCCCCAGGTCCGCATGACCAACACCATGATCCTTCCCAATGAGAAGGGAGAGGACACCGAGGGCATGGTCAAGGACGTCAAGGACGGCATCTACATGACCGGCTCCTGGGGCGGCTATGTCGAGCTCAACGGCAACTTCGCCTTCTGGCCCAAGGAGGCCTACAAGATCGAGGACGGCGAGATCAAGTACGACCAGCCGATCAAGGGTACCATCCTCATGGACAACACCCTCAAGGCGCTCAAGAACATCAGCGCCATCGGCAACGCCGACACCTACGAGCGCTTCGGTGGTACCTGTGGTAAGGGTGGCCAGGGCGTGCCCAACGAGTGCGCAGGGCCCGCCATCCGCCTCGACGACATAGTCGTCCAGGGCACACCGTTCGACAGGGTAGGCCACCAGTCCATCCGCGAGGAGATCAAGGAGCACGACGGTATGTACCTCGGCCCCGAGTCCGAGGTCGACGCCGGCCAGCACCGCCAGGTCGAGAAGCTCGATACTCCCTGGAAGGAGAAGAAGCTCGATTAGGTCCACGAACGGATAGACCGGGAGGGGTACGCTCCTCCCGGATCATTTCTTTTTTCTCGGCTCTATCACTTTTCCTGCGTGTCGGCACGTCCGAGTGTTCCCGTCAAGTCCAAACAGGTATAGACACAGCTGGGCCTACACCTAGGTAGCTGGTGTCTGAAAGTGATCTCGTTATGGAGACGAGTACATCAATCCACCCCCCTTGAGGAGCGTATCAGGGCGCTGCTTCGTGGGCGAGTGTGAAAGTGGCGTGTATCCCATTAATATAAAATGGGATTATATATTCACCGAAATATTAAAATATCACCGAGATAACTTCCCGTTCCATGTCGAGCGAGGTCATTCGGCGAAGCTCGCGATCGGGGGGACAGAAACCTATCGTGGGAATAAAGAAGGGAACCTTTCGAGAGCTTCTGAAATCGATGAGGATACTTCGCACTATCACAGGTCTTACTTCCATCCTCGTAGTGGCGGCCCTTGTCAACAAAGTCAGTCTTGACCTGCTCTTTCTCGGGAGCACATGGGTGTTCGTATACGCCGCCGTTGCGATCCATAATGCCAAGCTCGACGGGGATTACGACCTCCCCGGATATCACCAGCACGCGATCAACCTGCTTGTGCTGGTGTCGTTCGTGCTGGCACTGAGGAACGAGGTGATATTCATGACGTTCCTCGTTTGGGCCATTCTCGGCTATATCTACAATACGATCTCACGCTTCGTCCTTATGGCGGACGTCACGATATGCGCCATTACGCACCACGCACTCCCTGCATTCTCCTCTGCATTGCTCCTAGGATTGCCGTTTACGAAGGCATTGGGGATCGGGAGCTTCTTCTTCATGACATGCTGGTTCCTGATCCATATGAAGAACCTGAAGGACTTTGAGAAGGATGCCCGGAACAAGTACGCAACCCTCGTCGTCCAGTCCTCGGACAAGGGCGTGTCACATGCGAAAAGGAGCATCGCGATATCATGCGTATTTATGTCGGTCGCCTACTTCATGTTCGACCTCCCGAACCTGTTCCTGGCCGTTTCGGCGGCATTGGTCATTCTGACGTCCATATGCATAGCGAGGATAAACCTGAACAGGATGAAGAAGGCCCTCGACCTTTCCAGATTCCTGTATGTGACATTCATCCTCGGAATCGCGTTGATAAGTACGACGAAATACGAGATCCTCATCCCGTTCCTGGCTCTCTTCACCCTGTACAGCCCAAGCCTATTGACCGAGATCTCCAGCGATACCCGATGCTTCTATCTCAAGCGCCATCTGGCACACGCCGTTCTCCCGTGAGCCCATTATTCACACGGAAAGGGCGATATCCCTATCTTGAGAAGTGCAGTACTGTGCTCGAACGCTTCTCTTTCACTTCTTCCAGATTGAGGCTTGAATCGAGAATACTGGAGAGTAATCCCTGAATCACGAGAATATTCCATTGGAAACCGAATCCGCTATACGGAGGATTGAGTAGATCGATGACAACGCGGTCTTTTTTCACGCTTATGAAGGGCAGCCCATATCCGAAGGACGACAGGATAGAGCGGAGCTTGACAAGATTCGTGGATTCAGGTACTCTAGGAGGGAATTGATCCTTTCCGATAGCGCGAGCGCTGTCCACGATTTCCATACGGACATCGAATTCCGCACCTTGTTCTTCGATGTTCTTTAGAAGCATCCCCGTGAATCCGACCTCGATGGGGATGATGCACTCCCCACCCAAGGAGAAGCGGGAAGTTTCCTTGTCGTGGACTACCTTCTTCTGCTTGATAAGGTCAGTGATCGAAGGGATGCGCTCTTTGGAGGTCGTGCTGATGAAATTCCTCCCGTCATATCCCTTTACCGGTTTGATATCTTCGACATCGACCGTATAGGTATAACTCATCCCCCCGTTCTCCCGGGGCTGACTGATAAGTTCACAACCATCATCCCCCCTTCCAGAACACTTAGTAATAACTCCCTCGAATTCGATCCCATAGATATATGTCAAGATCCCTGCAGCGAATCCTGCGAAAAGGGATCCCCCGCCGCTGAACCTGCAGATGTAATTGTCATCTCCATTGAGCACCAATCTCTTGTCGACAGGATCGAACTCGAGGTTCTCTGCAATGGTGAATCCCGTGGTCTTCCAGGTGCTGAAGAGATATCTGACGACCCGAGGTGCGAGGAAGGAGGGAACCGCCCTCCCGCCGAAATACATGTACCGCAGCCCGAGCTCCTTACCGGTTCGGTAGAATATACCTTCGGCCTCATCCTTCCCGAGTGTCTTGATGGCCGCGATCTCAACATCTGCGAGGACCCTTTCCCAGTTGAACACCAACCGGCGTCTGCTCCGTATGCTCCCGAACGGCCGCTGAACATAGCTCTCGATTCGCCCAGGAGTATCGATCATGATCATCTTCGGGAAGAGGATCTTATCAATGAAGAAATCTGCTTTGTTGCATAACTAACCTTTTCTCGGCTCCAATCCCTTGTCCTCTTCGACAGTCAGGTCGACCACCCAGTTGAACACATTCGCCCTTCTCTGTCTCAGGAAATCCACCACCCGTTCACCTTC
>Ga0187833_10001820_pt1 | contig 23725 bp, 20 predicted proteins | sample ETNtaG_37_FD_167968 | JGI IMG/M metagenome (GOLD analysis project Ga0187833, IMG submission 167968) | Marine microbial and viral communities from oxygen minimum zone, Eastern Pacific Ocean - ETNP2014_SV_400_PacBio MetaG (Illumina Assembly) | ecosystem: Environmental > Aquatic > Marine > Hypoxic...
CTCCCAGAGCCGGGTTCTTAATCGCTCAGCTCGCGCTAAGTCAATTGAAGGCATGTTCAGCCCCTGCTCCGTGTTCCAGATAACTGTTGCTTTCATTTTGTCCCGATGCTCACGTAAATGGGCTTCATGCTTGATCGCAAAACTGTAGGCTCTCAACGACTGAAATATCTCATCAGCGGTCGCCATATCAGGTTCATCATCTTCGACAATACAACCCAAGTTTTGAAATACGTATTTCTGCGATTCCGTAACCCTGCTGTTTTCAGAATCAATCAGCCGGCCCCCAAGATTCTTACTCCATGCAATGTGAACACCTTTGAAATCACGTTCAAGTATGCCTGCGAACATCTTCCCGCTTTCCTGAATCGACAAAGGAGATCGAGCATCATGCCCGGCGATAACACTCAATTGCATCGCCACGTCATCAACCGTGCGCCCCATCGGGCCATCAGTTGAAAGGTTTGACCAGCCAAGATCACCACCAACTGAGGGAACTCGTCCAGGTGTGGGTCGTATTCCCACTACATTTGACCATGCGGCAGGATTCCTCAGAGATCCACCCAGATCAGATCCGGTCGCAACAGGGACCATCCCCGTTGCTAAGGCGACACCTGCGCCACCGGAACTACCGCCACAGGTCTTGGTGACATCGTATGGATTGCTGGTAGCGCCAAATAATGCATTGAATGTCTGAGATCCCGCCCCGAATTCTGGTGTATTTGATTTCCCGATAATAATTGCCCCAGCCTGTTTCAGGCGATCCACTATAAGAGCGTCACTGTCGGGAACATGATCCTTATAGATCGGAGAGCCTTGGGTTGTAAGTATGCCTTTGGTGTCCTGGAGATCTTTAATCAAAACAGGCATTCCGTGAAGCGGCCCTACTCTGACTCCAGAAATACGTAATTTATCAGCTGCCTTGGCCTGGTCGAGAGCAGACTCCGATACCAAAGTGACTATTGCATTGACAGAAGGGTTAACACGCTCTATCTGATTGAGATGAGCAGTTACTAGTTCCTGAGAAGAAATTTCACCATCAGCTAAAAGTCGAGCCTGCTGACGAACTGTTTGGAATACAAGTGAAAATTCGGAGGATGAAGAATTATCTGACAATAGCAATTACCTTTCGCGAGCGAAAAGTGATCTCAAATTAATTACTGGTTCACAAAACAGCAAAGTTGAATTGAAAATGGTTAATTACCACCAAGTTTTGCCTTCGATATCCGATTGGTCAAATTTAAAGTCTTCACCATAAATTCCTGTCGAAAGATATTTCCATCCACCGTCGGCAAACATAGCAACAATCGTGCCTTCACGATCTTCATCCGACATTTTTGTTGCTATTTTGCGAGCTGTAGCAAAAGTGGCCCCCGAAGATACACCAACAAAGACTCCGGAATCGGTCAACAGGCGACGGGTCCAATAAAACGCCTCTTCAGCTTCAACAAGAATCCTGCCATCGAGTTTGTTCAAATCCAAAATAGGTGGAATGAATCCATGCTCGATCGAACGCAAGCCCTGAACTTTGTCATCAGGATGAGGAGCAGTCGCAATGATTTTTACGTCCGGATTATGTTCTCTAAGTGCCCTACCAACACCCATTAGTGTTCCACCAGTACCAAGCCCTGCGACAAAGACATCTACGCTTGGCAGATCACGCACAATTTCTGGCCCCGTTGTCTGATAGTGAGCATCAGGATTAGCTTGGTTCCCGTACTGATATGGCATGTAGTAAGAGGGATTCTCTTCGGAAATTTGCTTGGCCAGAAGAATGGATTCGTTCGTTCCCTTATCAGCATGGGACAAAATTACTTCGGCTCCGAAAGCCTCAAGTAAATTCACTCGCTCTGGCGGGACACTGGCAGGCATCACAACTTTTACCTTATAACCTCGAATACGCCCAATCATTGCCAGCCCAAGACCAGTGTTCCCAGAAGTAGGCTCTAGGATTGTGTCGCCTGATTTGAGTAAACCATTTTGTTCTGCTGATTGAATAAGTGATCTAGCAGCCCGATCCTTTACAGAACCAGTAGGATTAACAGATTCAAGTTTGCCATAAATCCGAACCTTCGGATTTGGACTGAGGACAGATACATCCACCAGTGGCGTGTTGCCAATGGCTGATAACGGATCTTTTTTTATCGCATACGTCGGTGCAGCTAACGCCGAAACCAAAAAATTTTCTTGCATTGGGTGGATCAGATATCAGTGATTAACATAAGCATAGTAGGTGACAGCAAATTAGTCAGCCGACACAATTTGCTCTTCTATGGGCGTAGGTGGCAAGATGCCACAGAAAATCTCATAATCAATTAACTCTGTAACCTCTGGATTATCTCCGCAGAGTTTGCACTCAGGATTGCGCCGAATTTTTATCTCACGGAAATCCATGGTCAGCGCATCAATCAACAACATACGACTGGTAAGCGTTTCGCCGACGCCCATAGCCAATTTTACAACCTCAAGTGCCTGAATAGAACCAACGAGACCAGGAAGCGCCCCAATCACGCCAGCCTCCGCGCAGTTAGGAACTTCACCTGGAGGAGGAGGATCCGGGAACATGCAACGGTAGCAACCTTTACCCGGTTGATAAGTTGTGGCCTGACCATCAAAAACCAAGATAGCCCCGTCAACAAGAGGCTTACCTGCCAAAAACGAAGCGTCATTTACCAGGTACCGTGTTGCAAAGTTATCGGCCCCATTCACGATAATGTCGTAATTAGGGATGATACCCATAGCATTTTCAGAATTAATAGGTTCCTCATGCAGTATCACATTTACGTCTGGGTTATGGGCATTAAGTGTCTCCTTTGCGGAAATCACTTTAGGTCGCCCAACATCTGCATCTGTATGCAGAATCTGACGCTGAAGATTTGATACGTCAACCGTGTCGAAATCAACGACACCGATGGTCCCTACTCCTGCCAAGGCCAAATAAAGTGCCACCGGTGAACCAAGCCCACCAGCTCCAATGATGAGCACCTTTGCATCAATTAATTTTCTCTGACCTACACTGCCAACGCCATTCATAATCAGGTGGCGACTGTAGCGCTGCACCTGCCCAGGCGTGAGTGGCGTGAAGCCATTGGTTTGTGCCATGTCCGTAAACTTACCTCTCGTCCAATTCGACGGATAAACTCGCAAAACAACAAGAATCGCAAGTTCAGCAATAGTACTCGTATTGAATTCTACTACGCAGGACAACTCATATCGCCCCATTTACGGATACAAGACTGTTAGAACAAAGGGAATTGATTATCTGGCAACAATGGTTGAGACGATTAGCTTGTGAGATGAAACACTTAATGGTCAGTAAGTCAGTTACAAATATTTTCTAAGTTAGCAAACTTAGAAATTTACCCGCAACGAAACCCCACTCGCCATCGCCATCTGCTGGCTGAGCAATTCGCCAATCTTCACTTGGCTTAAGTGCTCGAGCAACATCTTCTCAACGTCACTCCAGAGTTCACGCTGTGAACAAGCTCCGGAAAGCCTGCAACCCTCTGGTTCTTCAACACAGTCAACAGGGGCGAGAGAATATTCAACAGAATTAACCACATCGCTTACCGATATGTCATCCGCTGATTTTGCCAATTTATGCCCACCCTGAGGACCTCTCCGTGAGTCGATCAAACCGGATTTCTGCAATTCCGAGCAGATTCTGAGCAAATAAGGTTCGGGAATATGCTGAGCGCGAGCAATTTTAGACGTGGAAATGAAATGCTCTTCATCGTGCTGCGCAAGATAAACTAGGGCCCTAACCCCGTAGTCAACTTTCATTGGCACTAACATGACAAAATCTCCAGGCTCGGCATCCACTAGAAAAGAGTATCTATCTCAACACTGAATCGAATTGAAGCAGGACCAAGCCTGCCCAATGATATCACTGCAACTCATTTCTCTATCGACACTATAGTCAATTGGTCGCTTCCCTAAGCGAGGATCAAGTAATAACCATAACGGCCATGCGTATCCCAAGCCACAATACCGTCTCCATGATAGAATCGTTGGCCGTGCATGAACAGAAATAAACAATTTCGAATACCTTGCATGTATGATCACACTATCGGTAAGACTGATTCCTTTACGCCGTCGTAACAAGGTAAAGTCGCTGATTCACAGTTTTATGGGAGATGATCGCGATGGACGCGGTTACGCTAGAAGTCGAAGTTCGTACAACTTTTGGTAAAAAGAACCGTGCCCTCAGAAGGCAAGGCATTACTCCCATACATATGTATGGTCTTAACGAAGAATCGAAGGCCCTTCAAACGAAGGAATACGATCTCCGCGTCGCCCTTCGGACTGCAGGTCGTACTACCCCAGTCACCCTGAAATCTTCCGATGGAAAAGACACGGTAACTATAGTTCGAGAGATCGCGCGGCACGCAGTTACTGGTGACATTCAACATGTAGATTTTCAACGCGTAGATGTTGAACAGCTGGTGGAAGTCCCCGTCCCAATCGTATTAACAGGCCAGGAAGAAGCGCCAGGAACAGCTGGCGGAGCAGGCGTAGTAACTCAAGGCTCGTTCGAAATTCTAGTCAGCGCCAAACCATTCGATGTTCCAAATGAAATAGTGGTCGACTGCTCAATCCTCGAGGAAATTGACTCTGTGATTCTCGCAAATGAAGTAAAGTTCCCGGCAGGGGTTGAACTCGCAGGCCCTAAAGACGAACGAATTGCCTGGGTACAACCCCCACGTGTGACAGCTGAGGAAGATCTTGCGCCGGTAGTTGAAGGTGAAGAAGGTGAAATGCTCGAAGGTGCTGAAGGTGAAGAAGGTGAAGAAGCTGCAGAAGGTGAAGAAGGTACCGCAAGTGATACAGAACCTGAAGAAGGCTAGCGAATCTTACTCGATACCGGCAAATAACAGTATCAAAATCAATGAATTGGGTTTTGATAAATTTTCTTGTTAAGAAAACAAATACTTACTGTTAATACAAGTGTAAATCCTTGCTTCAGTTTCGATTCGATCTTACTATTCAGTCTGGTGTTTCAAAAGTGTGAAATTTAAAACACTTTTGAAACACTAAAAATTACAATCGAATAACCTATTGGCTCAGGAGGTTCAGGATGGAAATCATCCTTACAGCCGTTCTTGTAGCCCTAGTTGCGGTTGTGGTTGGAAGCGGATTAGGCTTTCAACTCCACAACATCCTTTCGGCAAAATCACAGCGAGCCGTAGAAGAAGCATCAGCGCAACAAATGCGCAGATCCAACGCTCGTAGCAAGGAGATTCTTCTTGAAGCAAAAGAGCAAGCGCTTGAATTACGCACCAATGCGCAAGCTCAACTGAACGATCAGAAGTTAACGTTACAACGCCAACAAAGTCGTCTTGAGGCTAGGGAAGAGATACTTCAAGGCAAGTCCGATGCGGTAGAAAAACATGAATCACTGTTGCAGGATCAACGTACTGAGTTAATCGATGAAAAATCGAAACTCAATGATCTAAGACAGCAAGCTGGTGAAAAACTGGAAGCTATTTCCGGTCTTTCTATGTCAGATGCCCGGCAACAACTTCTAGATCAAGCTGAAGAAGATATTCAATTCGAAATAGCGCGCCGATACAGGGATGCCGAACTAGTAGCACAAGATGAGGCTGACGATAAAGCTCGTTTAATTCTTGCCGAAAGCATGCAAAGGCTTGCGTCGGAAGTCGTTTCGGAAGCCACTGTGACAAGTATTTCATTACCAAATGATGAAATGAAGGGAAGGCTCATCGGTCGAGAAGGCAGAAATATCAGAGCAATTGAGGCCACAACTGGAGTCGACTTGATAATCGACGACGTACCTGAAGCGATCACCATATCTTGCTTTGATCCTATTAGGCGCGAAATTGCACGTATTGCGATTGAACGCCTGATCAAGGATGGTCGTATCCATCCAGCCCGCATTGAGGAATCCGTGAATAAAGCTCGCTCCGAAGTGGATGAGACGGTCCGCAAAGCCGGGCAGAAAGCAACATTCGACGCCAATGTAAAAGGCCTACACCCGGAACTCATCAAACTTATTGGGCGGTTGAAATTCCGTTACAGCTACGGGGAAAATGTCCTTCAGCATTCGGTTGAAGTTGGCCTCGTTGCCGGGATACTCGCCACCCAAATCGGAGCAAACCCCCAGACGGCTAAAACAGCAGGATTCTTACATGACATCGGAAAGGCCCTTACACACGAAGTAGACGGTCCTCATGCAGAAATCGGAGCTGACCTAGCGAAACGATACGGTCAGAAAGAAATTGTCATTACCGCAATCAGAGAGCACCATGACCGAGAAATGACAACGGTCGAATCATTCTTAGTGGCTGCGGCCGACGCAATCAGCGCTGCTCGACCCGGTGCTAGACAGGATACGATAGAGAATTACATCCAGAGATTGGAAGCTCTTGAAGAAGTCGCTCAAGGTTTCGAGGGAGTGGAACGGGTCTACGCGATTCAGGCTGGTCGTGAAGTGCGAGTTCTGGTGAATCCTGAAAACACGGACGATGTTTCGGCTGCTACTCTTGCACGAAATATAGTTGAGAAGATCGAGGAAACTCTTGCTTATCCAGGTCAGATTCGAGTGGTAGTAATAAGAGAGTCAAGAACAGTCGAAATCGCCCATTAGTAGGTGTACCGAAAACAGTATTAATCCGGTTCAAGATCGGATTAATACTCCGCCAAAATTCTTTAAAATTCTATCCAATAAAGATCTATTTGAATCGATTTTTATCGCCCCATAATTTCAAACATGGTGGTAGGAAACCATGATAATCACAAATCTTGAAAGGCTCTCATGCGGGTTCTGATGATCGGTGATGTCGTCGGTAAAGGAGGACGACGCGCGGTTAGCAGCTTGTTAACTGATCTAAAATCCGAATTCTCTGTGGACTTTGTAACCCTTCAAGGTGAAAACCTTGCAGCGGGTATAGGGCTTACTGTAGGTACGGTGGTGGAAATGATAGAAGCTGGAGCCAATATCATTACTACTGGCAATCATGTTTGGGATAAACGAGAGTTCATTGAACATCTCGATGATCCGTATCTGCCTGTACTTCGACCATTAAATTATCCTGCAAATACGCCAGGCAGAGGAGCCGCGGATGACACAGGTCCAGTTGCAGTAATCAATCTAATCGGCCGAGTTTGGGTTGGTGAGTTCGACTCTCCCTTTGCTATCGTAGATGATCTGCTTGCAGGTGGTTTCGGTCAGGGCAAGCCAATAGTCGTCGACTTTCATGCAGAGGCAACCTCCGAAAAGGCTGCCTTAGCCTGGCATCTAGACGGCAGGGTTGCAGCTGTTGTTGGGACACACACGCATGTCCCAACCTCAGACTGCAAAATTCTCCCGGAGGGCACTGGTTTCGTAAGTGATCTAGGGATGGTAGGAGCCGTCGATTCTATCCTTGGCGTGAATGTTGAAGGGTCCCTTGCTCGTTTTCTTACCGGATACCGCCAGCGGATGGAACCTGTTCGAAGTGGCACTATGAATTTCAATTCGGTCTTGATTGATGTCGATGCCTCCACCGGTCTGGCAAATTCAATTGAACGAGTGGATCGGCAGATCGAAATTTGAACACTTCTCCAAGCCGGCAATCCGAAAGCAGCCGATATAACCCCACAGCTCCAATAGTTTCACCTGAATGGCCGGTGGAGATCGATCTTCATCTACACACCACCGCATCCGATGGCACGCTTACGCCCAAACAATTAATTGAGCAAATATCCAAAACTTCACTACGAATCATCGCAATCACAGATCATGATGCAACTATCGGATCGGATCATGCTATCCAGGCGGCATCAACTCATAAGCAACTCACAGTCATTCCGGGAATCGAGTTAGGAACTGCAACCGACGATTCTGAATTGCATATTCTCGGGTACTTCATAGATTCCACCAACATAAAATTACAATCAACACTGGAGCAATTCAGAACTGAACGAATTCAAAGCGCTCGCGCAACAGTCGATAAACTTGCCGCGATTAACAGACCCATCTCTTGGCAACGAGTTTTGGAATTGGCAGGCGGATCGATAGGTCGACCACATATCGCTCGGGCGATGATCGAAGCAGGTCATGTAGAAACAATCGCTGAAGCATTCGATCGATTCATAGGTGAAAAAGGAATTGCCCGCGTACCCCGCCCTAAGCTGCATCCCATTGACGCTCTTAATATTATTCATTCCGCAGGCGGAATAGCAGCAATTGCACATCCCCGTACTGTGAATCATCTCAGCAACATAGTGAAACAACTAGTCGACGCCGGACTAGCAGGTATCGAGGTATACGCTGAAAAATACCGAGGTGATCGACTTGACACATACTTAGATATCGCCACTAGATACGACCTTGTAACGTGCGGTGGTACTGATTATCACGGTCTTGGAATAAAGAATGAATCCACTCCCGGCACCAACGGACCACCATCAGATACAGCGTCAAAATTACTAGCACGCGCGATCGACAAACACGGTTCTAATGTCGGTAATATCCCGGCAGGAATAGATTGAACGAGATGAACATATATTTACCGCTTGCGGTAATCGTCGGCGCTTACTTGGTAGGTTCGATCCCAACCTCATACCTTGTCGGACGGCTCGCTAAAAACGTCGATATCAGAGAACATGGATCAAAAAACATCGGAGCATCGAACCTAGCCTCACAGGTCGGAGCATGGTGGGTGGTACCAGTTGCACCTTTCGATGTTTTCATTAAGGGGACGCTGCCGGTACTCATTGCATCCGAAAAAATTCTTGGACTCGGCATTGGAATCGAAGTATGCTCGGGGCTGGCTGGAATTGCCGGGCATAACTGGTCTATATTTTCAGGATTCAAAGGAGGACGCGGAATGGCAACCGTTTTTGGCGCCACTCTAGCTATCAACTTCCCATTACTTATCGTCTACGCATCGATCCCATCACTTGGGGTTCAATTCACTCCCTGGAAAGATTCCGCTGCCTGGTGGCTCATTGCAGTGATTTTCATGCCTGTTTGGGCAGCTCTTTTAAACTTGCCTGCGGAAATTATATGGTTCGCATTGGTGTTTGCTTTGATCACCATCACTAAAAGAATCACATCGAACTCCCTTAGAGACAACAACAAACAAATATCACTAGGATTATTGCGAACACGACTAGTGTTCGACCGTGATATTACAACGCGCCAAAACTGGGTCGATCAATAACACTTATTACCGATTCTCAAAATGAACCTCCTTTTTTAAGTATTCTGCTTCACAAATGACCGACGACACTTTCAATAACAACTGTCTTCGCCACCCAAACGTACAGTCAAACCTCCGATGTGGCAGATGCGGTGTTCTGATCTGCCCACAATGCATGATGCAATCGCCAGTAGGAGCACGCTGCCCAGATTGCTCCAAAATAGGTCAGGCACCAATATTCCGCGCAAATTCGCTTGAAATGACCACGACGATAGCGTTGTCTGCCTTATCAGCACTAGGTTTTGGGACTGCCTACGCACTTATAGTCTGGCTTCTTTGGAACCTGCCATTCAATTTCCAAATCGGTAATGTCCTAGCATCACTTATCGTTGGGTTGGCAGGTGCTCCAGTTGGAGATTTCGTAAGACGAGCCGGAAAATACAAGCTAGACAACCGACTTAGATATATTGCAGCATTCACGATGTTTTTAGCCTGGTTAATAGGAATAAATGTAGCGACATTGCTTGGTCTTCCCGGAGGCCTGTTTACTAACATCATCGCCTTGATTGGTTTGGCGATCGGAGTTTACGTCGCCATGAATCGCGTCAGACCATAGCCGCTGAACTCACTTTTTACGCATGAAAATCTCAAACCTTCGTCGGAACAATTGATCCGCCACCCTCTTCGTTGTACCTAATAGCCTCGTCGACCATTTCGAACACCGATAAACTTGGCGCATATCCAAAATCGTTTCGCGCCGCCGACAGGTCATACTCGTAGAAAGTAGGATTCATAGGAAGGTCGACGGTCGAGTAGGGGATCCCTGTCTTTTCAGAAATATAAGGAATCAGTACATCCCAAGTAAACGGTTCCTTTGAACCAAGCTGATAAACGTGTCCAAAAGTCGCAGGATTACACACCGCTTGTTCATATCCATGAACAATATCGCGAACCTCGATTTGATGCTTCTTCCATGGTCGACCGTTTACATCCCGAGCGACGATAAAGCGTGGTCCCCCAGCACTACTATCATGCTCGCTTTGAAGAATTTTGAAGGTCGCTTTACCCGCATCATCCGTACGAATTTTAAACTGCTTCAAGAAACTACTCAGGTGGAACTGCCCAAACTTTAAGATTTCACCAGCGCCCCAGACATTAGCGAACCTGATGATAGTACCTCGAAGATTGTCTTGCGCGTGATAGCGATTCAATAAGCTCTCACACAATACCTTGGAGTAGCCATACCAATCTGTTGTCGACAGTGGCAGAGAATCCTCGGCAATAGGTTCACGTATTCCATCTTCAGGGTATTTGTACATCGTGGCATCAGTACTGGTAATCAAAACGTGCTTTAAACGAGCACGCAGATTCATCGAAGCCTCAAGCACATTGAACGTACCCTTCACGTTGGTATCAAAATATTGTTCAGGAGTGAACGGTCCACCAGCCTGAAAAGCAGCACCGAGGTGCAGAATCACCTCCTGCCCATCCACAGCCGCATTCACATCGCCAGAACTAGCGAGATCACCTTCAATGATCTCAGCTCCTATAGCTTTCATCTTCTCTATCTGTCTATCCCCTGGCCAGACCAGCCCTGTGACTTCGTGTCCATGGTCCAAAAAGTTCTGCGCTATATTTGCGCCTACTCGACCAGTAATACCTGTTATTAGTACTTTCAGCATCAATAAATTTCCTAGACTAATCAGCTATCTAAGCAATAACCGTTTCGTGGTTTTTGTAAACACGATCGTATAGTTCCTGATCGATACTCACCGCTAGTCCAGGCGAATCAGGCACAGCGTATGTCCCGTCTTTAAAAACGTACTCCGGTCCCTGAAATACCTCAAAATCTAACGTCGAGTCTTCTGCAATTACGAATCTCTCTGTTGCTGCACCGAATTGAATATTGGCTCTCAAACCAAGGTATGCAGCATTATAGTTGTGGGGAGCTACAAGAGTATTGTTGCCCGACTCCTCAATATCACGAGCGAGAATATGGAACTGCCAGAACCCCATGTGAAGCATGTCAGGCTGGATAGCGTCAAGTAGCCCCTGTTCCATCAACTGCCAATAAATCGTCTGGCGTCCCTTGTGACCTTCACCATCGACGATCATCGTCTGTGGAGTGTATTTATCTCGCCAGTCGCTCAGTTTTCGATAGTCTGCAACATTCTCAGTGACCATCTCTTCCATCCACATGACATTGAGATCGCTAATTCCGCGTACAAACTCTTGAAGAAGATCAAGCCGACCATCGTAACCATTATTTGCATCAACCAGAATTTTAATATCGTCACCCACAGCACTACGAACAGTTTCAACCACTTCGATGTCTCGGAGCGTGCCAGCATGAGGCTCAAACCATTTCCCGGGCCTGCCCAATTTGAGCTTCAAAGCACGCCAGCCTTTTTCAACAGCTTCCACAGCTTCAATCGCGACAGCATTGGCACCTTCTGCTGCATTTACTAAATCTTGAAAATATAAACTGGAATCGTAGCTTTCAATTTGATCGCGTACTTTGTCGCCAAGCAGACTGTAAGAGGGTTTTTCCAAAGCCCGGCCAATCAAATCAAAAAGGGCTACATCCAGAAAACCGTAACGATCAATCAGACCTGACCACCTAGGGTTAATGCTTGTCACTCGCCCAGCTGAAACCGTAAAGAACCCAGATAATGGTTGTCCGATTAGATCGTGGAAGTCATTATATAACTCAATTATTCCACCTACGTTCATCCCAGGCCGAGCATTACTCAAACCCGTTAAACCTGAATCGGTCGTTATCTGAAGTAGCCATTCGCGCTGATTATGACCGTAATTCTCACTCTTGGCGTTCCGCCCAACAATCCTCCCCTTACCCGGCGAGCCAAAATAGGTTTCAACAGGTGTAATAGTGACTTTATTTATGACGTGGCTGTCCAGAGTTCGATCGGACATGGTTACACCTCCATCCTGTTTTCGTGCTTGGAATGTGGAGCGTACCCGGAATAATCGATATCCACCCCCAATCCCGGTCCCGTTGGAAGAGTGTAAGCACCGTTAGTAAACTCGGGCAGCGTAGTCAAATAACAAGGAATCGCCCGTTCGTCTTCTAACGAAACATACGTTTCTGAAGCAGCACCCCAGATGATGCTGGCATAAGTGCCAAAAGATCCATTCCCGAAGTTATGAGGAATCGTTCTAACGCCAGTTCCTGAGAGCTGACGTTCCACATCCATCCAACCCAAGTAGCCGTGCCCGACAATGTCGGGTTGATAACCATCAATCAAACCACCATCGATCAAATCTTGAAAGGTTTCTGAGATCGGATCACGATCAACTTCTCCACAAGTTAGCAAAGCCTTTGAGCCATACTTCGAGAGAATTTCTCGCATCTGCTTGTAACCGTCGACGCCGTGAGTAATCATCTCCTCAAACCAGAAAATATCTGCCGGAGTAACTTCCTTTATAAATTGATCAAGCAGATCCAAATTATTGTCATATCCGAAATTGGCGTCGACATAAATTTTCACGTCTGAGCCAACTGCTTCTCTAACACCAAGCACAACGTCAATATCTCGCTGCATCCCCGCCTTAGGTAACATCCAGCGCCCACCTCTTCCGACCTTCAGTTTCACCGCTCGCCAGCCATCGGTTACCGCCTGAGATGCCTCATCCGCAACCTGTTGTGCACCTTTTGCTGGATTTAGAAAATCTTGAAAGTAGAGAGTGGTGTCATAGGCCAGAACTGAATCATGTTTTCGCCCACCGAGAAGGTCAATAGCCGAAACTCCCTGAACCTTACCTACCAAATCGAACGCCAAGATTGTCATCCAGCCGTTTCGTCGATACCAGCGATCCATATCTGGGCCTGCTCCTATTACAACCCCTTCAGAAATTTCGAGCAATTGATCTACTTCACGGCCTAGTAAAGCCCCTTTAATATGAGCCAGCATATTTTCGACAGTACCTTCTCGCATCAGGCGATTAGCAATCGATATCCCCTCGGCTCCACTGGAACTACGCGCACAAACAACCCACTCCAGACGTTGCATGCCAATATTGTCAATATATGCATTCTTGCCGAGTTCTTTTTGGTAGCTCGATGAGATGGGGGTTACGGAAACCGACTGGATTATTTCTGACGACATAATTTCCTGATACTCCTGTAGATTCCAACAAATGTGCTTGTCTTATCCACTCTTTGTATACCCGGCTGGATTATTAAATTTCACCTCGCCTCAGTGCACGACCTGATCTCGTTCCTAAATGCTTTCCATTACGCACAGCGAACTTACCATTCACTATCACGTGAGGCATTCCAGCCGGGCCAACACGGGAATTCTCATAGGTAGCGCGATCAATGACCGTGTCAGGATTAAATATCACCAGATCAGCAAAATAGCCCTCTTGTATGAGCCCTCTATTTGCAATTCCAAACTTGGTTGCAGGCATGTGCGTCATTTTGTAGATTGCGTTTTCAAGAGATATCACGCCCTCTTCCCTTACATACTTACCGAGTATTCTCGGGTATGTCCCCCAAGCTCGCGGGTGAGGCTTAGAGCCACGATCGAGTCCATCTGTACCGATCATCGTAGAAGAATGAACCATTACCATACGAATATCTCCTTCATCCATACCGAATGCAGCTACGAGAATGGAATCAGAGTAGTCGTGTAACAGCTTATTCGCAGCTTCTTCACCAGGCAGATCGAATTCTTCGACAAAGCTCTGTAGTGTTCGACCCTCTTCCTGCGCATGCCCAGGCACCGAACATAGCAGCACTTCCGATGGCTCCGACTTACCCATAGCTCCATCCTGACTGTCATTGAACGTTCCGTTTTGAACCAGCGCGAACAGCATCGTACTACGGGCGGTATACGGATACTGATCGGCAGTTACATCCCCGCCTCGCGCTACGGCATCCTCGATCATTTCAAGGGACTGGGTGACCATGCCCCAGTTTGTTTTACCTACCGATTTGTGATGAGAAATCTCAACGGAGGTACCGCTTCTCTCGCCAATATGAAGTGTTTCCTGCACTGAATCGAGTAGGCCTGCGCCCTCATCACGCATATGCGAAACGTAAAGTCCCCCATATTTACCGACCACTTTAGATAACGACACGACTTCCTCTGTTTCAGCATATCGGCCCGGCTCATATACCAACCCGGTCGATATACCGACCGCACCAGCTTCCATGCCCTCAGTTACGTTAACGAGCATCGAGGCGAGCTCTATTTCGGATGGCGGTCGATCCGCGACACCGCCCATTGCCTCTCGTCTGGCGGTGTGGTGACCAATCAATGCTGCAATGTTCAATACAGGTGAAGTCTTGTCGACATGCTCGAGATAACCAGCATAGCCAGCCCAATCAGGAAGTTCCACGCTGGGCTCGTTAATCGCCTTCATCTGAATCTTGCCAGCAGCTGATCCAGCTGCCCCAAATCCGCAGTTCCCAACAATTGCAGTTGTAATGCCCTGCAAGATATTGTGGCGAACTTCCGGCTCAATCAAAACATGAAAATCGTCATGCGAATGAACATCGATAAATCCTGGAGCTAAGGCAAGTCCACTCGCATCGAGAATCTCCACTGATTCAACATCGATACTTCCAGCTATAGAAACGATGCGATCGCCTTCAATTCCGACATCAAGCGCAACTCCTTCAGAACCTGACCCGTCTATTACTGTTGCGCTCTTAATTATTAGATCAAGCAATTGTTACTTCTTTCTCGTTATCAAAATATCGTCGTATCTTGAGGCACCGAAACACCAAACATACGATAGTTCGCACCGTGCCGTGGTTATAACTCCGCTGTAAGCTCAGCACAAACCAAATGAATGTTGAAAATGCATCGATTAGGAGATACCTTCTCGACTAACAAATCATTTCAGCTTGAAAGTGCCTCAATTATCGGTGCACATATTCAAAAATTACGGATTATCTCTACATGCCAAATTCAACCAAAATCGAACGAGTCGAAACAATACTTTGGGACCGGTGGCTACTGATCCGCATCTACTGCGAAGACGGTACGGTCGGTATCGGTGAAGGCGGAGTCCACGGCTGGCAACGACCAACCAAGACGATGGTCGACACGATGGCAGATTATCTCAAGGGTAAGAATCCCAATTATATTGAGCATCACTACCAGTGGTTGTATCGATCTTCTCACTTCATGGGATCAGTCGTTCAAGGTGCGCTTTCGGCTATCGACATCGCTCTATGGGATATCAAAGGCAAACGATTGGGCGTGCCGATCTACGATCTAATGGGTGGTAAGACTCGCGACAAAGTCCGTTGTTACATGCACGTCGGTGGCACAACTAAAAACGATCTCGTGGAGAGTGCTAAAGGGGCAGTGGCAGACGGCTTCACCGCAGTGCGATTCACACCATTTCCACCTGATTATTACCTCCACAAATCGTATACCGAATGGGCAGATGAAGCGGTAGATCGAGTTGGAGCCGTCAAAGAAGTGGTTGGAAGCAACGTAGATATCTGCGTCGAAATCCATCGTCAAATGTCTCCGGCAGAAAGTATATGGCTGGGTCGAAGACTTGAGCAGTTCAACCCATTCTTCTATGAAGATCCTATGCTTCCCGACAGCCCAGTTCGTATGGGCGAGGTGGCCGACCAATGCAACATTCCAATTGCCACAGGCGAACGGTTTACAACGATTTTCGAGTATGAACAGCTTTTGGAGGCAAATGCAACGTCCTATATTCGACCTGATCTCTGCTTGTGCGGCGGGCTCTCAGGATCGAAAAAAGTTTCCGCCATGGCAGAAGCAAAGCATGTAAAGGTCATACCACATAACCCACTTTCACCAGTCAGCACTGCCGCATGTGTCCAACTCGATGCATGTATCCCTAACTTTGCGCTTCAGGAGTACACCGGTGAATCCGAACCACCAAAAAGTGATCTATTGATAACCCCTTTGGAACTCGTAGACGGATATCTGATCGTTCCAGAAGGTCCGGGACTCGGTATCGAACTGAATGAAGTCGCTCTGTCCGGACCGGAAAATCCAAAAGTACTCAATACTCCTATAGGCTTCGATGGTAGTGTCCAAGACAGGTAGACCATGAAGCGTATTTCAGGATTTTTGTAAATCCCAATGCGCGACTCACCAAAATAAAAGTCAGGAGTGAAAGATTGACTGTCATTCCAATTGCAATAGTCGGTGCCGGCGGCATGGGTGGTCGCCATCTGCGGGCACTGGGTGCGCTTTACGACAGTGGTATGGCCAACGTCGAGCTAGTGGCAGTTTGCGACACCCGCGAAGAAAACGCTCTTCACCTTGCCGACAAAGCAGAAGAAATGCTCGGAAGTCGTCCGGAAGTCTTCACCTCAATGGAAGACATGCGAAAAAAACGCCCGGATATTGAAGCTGTGGACATCACTACCGATTCTGGTTCACATCATCTAGTCGCCGAAATGGCATTCGAACTTGGGTACCACGTCCTATGTGAAAAACCTCTTTCCCTAACAATCCGAGGATGTAACCGTGTGATCGATGCTTGGAAACGCAGCGGCAAGATACTCAGCGTGGCTGAGCAGGAACGACGTGACCCAATGTGTCGACTCAACAAAGCCGTTTTAGATTCAGGCGTAATCGGTGATCCGTATAGCGTCTTGTGGGGATCAGCAGGAGGCGGTAAAGAAATCATCATATTACCTTGGCGGCACTACAAGAACATCGGTGGGATTTTTGTTGATGCCGGAGTGCATACCGTTGACCAGATGATGTACTACTTGGGTGATATCGAAGAAGTATTCGCAGTTTCAAAACTCTGGGAACCTAAGCGATATCGAGGCGAACGCATAGGAGTCTCTGATTTCTACGATCACTGGAAAGATGAGGTGCCGAACGAAATCGACGCAGATGCGGAAGACATGGTTATTTCCACTCTCAAATTCAAGAACGGTGCTATCGGTCAATGGACTTCATTTTATGCCGCACACGGCCAAACAACTCAATACGGGATGATTTACGGCAGTAAGGGTTCAATAACGCCTGCAAAAAACCGCAGAGGTGACCAATTAACAGTGACCATAGATAGTGTAGGCACGATAACTGGTGATGAAGTTCTGGAACTCGTCCCGGACTTTCACCTGGACGAACTTCCTGCCCGGCTGTTTGGTAGTGACAAACTTGGATCGTACAACAGGCCCATTGGAGATTCGGATCGATTCCTTGTAGCTTTAGAATACTATGAACTCGGCCAATGCATAGCGGATGGCACCATGCCTGAAGTAGATGCATATACCGGCCGAAAGGACCTGGCTGTATGTAACGCAGCTTTAGAATCATCGGTGCTGGGTCGACCGGTGACCATTGAAGAAATCGAAAGCGAAGAGACTGCCCAATACGAAGCAAGCATCAACGACCATTGGAACATTTAAATCTTTTTTACTGCCTGCCAAATTAATTGCAGACACTTCAGGCACATATGAAAACAAACTTGAATATTACAAATATCGAAACTTTTTTTATGGATCGCTACCTAGTGGTAAAAATCACTACTGAAGACGGAACAGAAGGTGTTGGAGAGTCGTGTTACTGGTCCTATCCAAAAGCCGCTGAGCGACAATCCATGCATTTGCCGATGCGCTAATCGGTATGGATGCGAGAGATATAGAACATATATGGAGCTACTTATGGCGGTATAACTCTGCATTCAGAGGCAACAGCATCGGTGGTGCGATTAGCGCTGTTGATATGGCACTTTGGGATATAAAAGGCAAGGAACTGAACGCTCCTATTTGGGACTTACTTGGTGGAAAGTTTCGCCAGAAAATCCGCGGCATAGCTCAAGGAATCGGTGGCGACACTCCTGAACAATGCGCTATTGGAGCTAAAAGAGCGCTCGATCAAGGGTTCTCTGCTCTGAAGTTCACTCCAATGCCCAAGAACTGGGCGGAATTGACTTACACAAAGATGATCGGTCTAGCAATAGAGATGGTCGCAGCCGTCAGAGAAACTGTTGGTTGGGATTTCGACATCGGAATCGAGATTCATCGAAACATGCAGCCACACGAAGCCATTGCGTTCTGCGAAGAAGTCGCAAAACTAAGACCGTACTTCATCGAAGATCCCATCGTCCCCGACTCCGTTGTTGCAATGGCAGAAGTGGCTGCAAAGATGAGACTTCCGCTTGCGATCGGCGAACGAAACATGGGCATATGGGAGTTCCGTGAATATGCTCAACTAGCAAAGCCTGCATTCTTCAAACCCGATATCGCGGTTGCTGGCGGAATCACTGGGGTAAAAAAGATTGCAACCATCGCTGAAGCTCATCACATCAAGATTTGCCCACATAATTTCCAGGGACCTATTGCCACGGCCGCATGTATCGCTATTGGCACCGCATCACCATCGTGGGATGTGCAAGAATCCGTCGAGGAAGAAGTACCACCAAGACGCGATATGACCGACGAGATCATGAAGCTCGAACGAGGCTGGTATACGCCTTCGGATAAACCCGGACTAGGAGTGATATTTAACGAAAAAGCTCCCACCATGCATCCATTTAACCCCGCTAAAGCGCCACCCCCAATCCGTGAAGACGGTAGTGTCGCGCTGAAATAGAGTTGGCTAATCAACCCGTCCAAAATCATCTTCTAAACGAACAATGTCGTCTTCACCAAGATAATCTCCAGTCTGCACTTCAATGATCTCCAGTGGCTCGACTGAAGAAATGTTCTCAATCCTGTGGTGAGTATTGCGTGATACAAACATTGACTGCCCTCGACCAAGAATGTGCTCTTCCTCTCCGACCGTCACTTTTGCGGTACCACGCGCTACGACCCAGGTTTCATCACGATGACGATGCCACTGTAATGAAAGACGAAATTCTGCTTTTACAGTTATACGTTTTATCTGAAAACCAGGCCCACTAACCAAAATTTCATATGACCCCCAAGGGCGAGACTCGCGCTTCTTCTTGGAAGGTTCGAATGTAACTTCAGACTGATTGGTCAAATAGTTCTCCTTGAGTATCGAGGTATACAGCCTTTCTAATTGAAATTCTAACGTCTAACATCAAATAGTTGGTAAAACTGCAAATGCAATTATCATTTTCTTACAAGGCGTACGCTAACATTTTGGCACAAAAAACTGCGATGCTATCCGGGGGGCTTGAGTGTAACCGGCAATTGTAATTTCCCGTTTCAGTTATCAGTCGAAGGCATCAACTTTAAGAACGAATTACCAGAATATGATACCCACGCAAGATCGCAAGCCAAACATACTTTTTATCCTCACCGATCAACAACGCCGGGACTCGATGCGAGCATATGGCAATAAGTGGATCAAGACTCCTAATCTCGACAAACTTGCAAACAAAAGTTTTGTATTCGAAAACACTTACGTAACCCAACCGGTATGCACACCTGCACGGGCTTCGATCATGACCGGGCTTTACCCATACGCGACGGGACTACAACGCAACAACATCCCCCTCAACCGCGATATACCGACGATTGGAGACATGATCTCTGATGAGTACTACAACGCCCACATGGGTAAGTGGCATCTCGGCGATGATATGACAGCACAACACGGTTTTGATAAATGGGAAGCAGTCGAAGACTTCCAACGGGTGCGCACTACCCGAAAGGAATACCGATACCAAGAAGCTCCATACAATCAGTGGTTACGTGATCATGGTGTTGATCCCCCGTCGATGCAAGTCTCCTACGAAGGCTGGGTCGGTGTGGCTGAGTTGACCGAAGAACAAACACAGGCAGGGTTCTTAGGACATACTGCATCTAATTTCATATTGGATTATCCAAAAGGAAGCCACGCTGATGAACCTTGGATGTTATTTGTAAATTTCTTCGAACCGCATCCACCGTATACCGGCCCATTGAACCATCTTTACAATCCACAGGATGTCGAAGTCGGTCCTGGATTCAGAAAACGGCCAGACTCCGGCTCACTGGTAAATCGTTTGAGATCTGATTTCTACATGAATGGTGGGAATAATCCACTAGGAACAGTTGGTGGAGATCACCATGACACCAGTACCGAAGAAGGCTTTCGAAAACTTCGGGCTCAGTACTTCGCAAACGTCACACTTGTAGACAATCAACTAGGAAAAATATTCAACTCACTGGAGAAAAGCGGACAAGCTGAAAACACCATAATTGTGTTCACTAGTGAGCACGGTGAGATGGCAGGCGACCATGGAATGCTCGAAAAACGATCGCTCTACGAAGAAGCGTCAAACGTGCCGCTTCTCATTTACGTGCCATGGCTAAATACCAATAACCAACAAAGAATCGCTGGGTCGGTTGGACAGGTTGATCTCGTTCCAACTCTGTTGGATTTGTCAGGCAGTGATATCCCCGAACATCTGGAAGGCAAATCTTTGGTGCAGGTTTTACAAGGTGATGAAGATCTATCAGACAACGATGTATTCATCCAGTGGAACGGGATGGGGGATCGTAATCTTGGTTCACCCGAAATAAACCGCATGGTGTCCATTCCATGGCGAGGTGTGGTCACTGGAGACCGCTGGAAGCTAAATTTATCTCCGGGTGATCAGTGTGAACTTTATGATCTAAACAGTGATCCCCACGAATTAGATAATTTGTTCAACATTCAGGAACATGAAGATCGAGTCCGCGAAATGACCGCACGAATCAGGATATGGCAAGACGAGACAGGGGACGACATGCCACTGCCCGCGGTTTAAACAGCAGCTAAATGAAGTTGTTTACTTACAGCAGGATTAACCGATTCCCAATAACGATCGAATACGCTGCGAGCCTCATCGTAAGACCTTGTCGCAAATAACTCTACCCTGAATGAGCGGACACGATCACGACCACCTGCGTACCAAGAAAGATGACGTTGCATCTGTATGAGACCTACATTTTCAGGGAAATGTTCCATTATTAATGGCATGTGACGATCAATAACACGAGTCTGATAGTCGTATTTGCGTTCAGGCGAAAGATCCTCAAAAGTTTCATCAAATATCCATGGCTTACCGATAGCAGCCCTACCAATCATGACCGACTGACATCCCGTTGCCGCCTGCATCTTACGCGCATCTGACATGGACTTAACATCACCATTTCCAGTAATCGGAATGCTCACAGCATCGACAACCTGAGCGATCATGTCCCAAGTCGAAAGACCTGTGAATCTCTGGGCCCGAGTTCTTGGATGAACCGTAATAGCGTCAACCCCGACGTCTTCCCCCATTTTCGCCACTTCAACTGCATTTAGATGTTCTTGATCCCATCCGCTCCGAATCTTAATAGTGAAGGGAACCGTGATCACTTTACGCATGGCTTTGAGGATTTCGGCCGTCTTCTTCACATCCTTCATCATCGCGGAACCACGGCCTGTTTTAGTAATTTTCGGGACAGGACAACCCATGTTCAAATCGATGATATCTGCCCCTCGGTCTTGCAGCCACTGGGCCCCAGGGACAAGTGTCTCAACATTGGAACCTAATAATTGAAGGGCAATTGGCTTTTCTTCTGGTAAGTATTTGGCGATGTCGTATCGTGTCTTAGAATTCTTACGAGTAAGTCCAGTTGCATCGATCTCTTCACTGGTAGTCAATGCGCTACCGCACTCCCGCGCGACGATACGGTAGGCAACATTAGAAATTCCGGCCATTGGAGCCAGACGTGCCAATCCCTTTACTTCGATATTGCCAATAAACATCTGTTGAGTATACGAAGTGTTTGAAATAAGTGCGTTAGTGAACTCGTCGAGTTTTGGAGCCGCTGACCTTCAAGAACGTCACCAGCATAATTAACCGACAAAAGAACATTATGGTGCCCAAGCCATAATGGTCGCAGACTCTATAAGAAAGCCACAGTCCAGATCAAAAACCAATGAATCGAAATGGAACTACAGATAGAGATAACGAATCATTGTTAAAGGTAATTTATGCCGAATTAACTGGTGTCGCCTTTGAGCGTACTGCTTTCCGAGGCCACCAACTCCACTCGCCCAAAATAGCAGCCATACTCGGGACCAGAAGAGCTCTTACTATAAAAGTATCGATGAGAACGCCCAAACTGACAGCGAAGCCAAGTTGAAATAAATCTCTCAGTGGAAGTGTAGTCAAAACAGCAAATGTACCTGCAAGAATTATTCCTGCCGATGTAACCACACCACCTGTCCGACCAACTGCTACCGCTATACCTTGTCTAATTCCATGCTCTCCCACTGATTCACGAATACGAGACATAACAAAGATGTTGTAATCGGCCCCTAGAGCAACTAGGAATATGAACATCCAAACCCCGTTTTGGTAAGCAACACCTGAATGCGAAAAAATCTCCTGAAACGCAAACACTGACAGACCAAAAGTAGCCCCGAAACTCACTACAACACTAAAAACTAAGTACAGGGGAGCAACTATAGATTTCAGCAGTAAAATGAGGATCAGTAAAATCGCAATGATAGAGACAGGCGCTAGCCAACGGACATCAGTATCTATGGCGGCTTTTGTATCTGTCGCTATAGCCGTATCACCTCCTACAAGCGTATAAGGCTCTAATAGCGTTGAAAATTCGGTACTTGATACGATCTCACGAATTGTTAAAATTCTGGCCAGTGATTCAGTGGAATACGGATCGCCTTCCAACACTACATCGATACGTGCTGTAGACCCGTCAGGCGAAATAAATCTACCGCCACCCTGCTCCAAATACTGCCCTGAATTCACCGGGCGCCCAGCTGGACGAGTGGGACTAAAGACGCTCACAATGCCCTCCGTTTTTGAAAGCCGAACAGACAGATCGTCAATTTCTGCTGCTGCAGTCAAAATATTAGACTCAGAGGCAACAATGTAAATTTCTGTAGGTGCAAGACGGCCTGGTGGGAATGATTCAGCAAGCATTTCGTAGCCAACCTTCGATTCCATATCATCAGGAAAACCAGCCAAAAAATTATGACTAGGCTTAATCGACCACGCGGGTATCGTCGCTATAACAATCCCTATCATAGTTATGGAGAAAACTGCCAATGGTCGACGCGAGACAAGGTGGCCAACACTACTCCAAAAACCAGAGTCAGAGACCGATTGGCTTTGAATCAAAGGCCTAGGCCAAAAAACCCATCGCCCACACAGCGCTATCACTGCAGGCATCACGAAAATACCACTTATCAGAACAACAAAGATAGCCATAGCAAGCATGGGGCCCAGAGACCTGAAAGATCCATAAGAAGAGAATGTCAACGCGAACATAACAACTATTGTCGTACCAGCGGATCCAGCTATTGAAGGCCCAACACGGGACATAGTAGATCGCATCGCCAACCACCTATCACGTTGAACGACCAATTCTTCTCTATACCTTGAGACTATGAACAGGGCATAATCAGTGCCTGCCCCGAAGACCAAAACGGACATAATACCGGTTACTTGTCCATTCAAAGGTAAATCAAAATTATCAGCCATCAGTGCAGCGATCGCCTGTGACAGTGCCAAAGCAGATCCAATTACCACAAGAGGAACAATTGCTGTAACAGGAGAGCGGTAAATCAATAAGAGAAGGACAAGAACAAGTGATCCGGTAGCTGCAGTTATTAATACATCAATTTTCTCAAAAACTTTCACAGCGT
>Ga0187833_10001823_pt1 | contig 23710 bp, 21 predicted proteins | sample ETNtaG_37_FD_167968 | JGI IMG/M metagenome (GOLD analysis project Ga0187833, IMG submission 167968) | Marine microbial and viral communities from oxygen minimum zone, Eastern Pacific Ocean - ETNP2014_SV_400_PacBio MetaG (Illumina Assembly) | ecosystem: Environmental > Aquatic > Marine > Hypoxic...
GAAAACTCTCGTAGCTTTCTCCGGGCAGTCCGTAGATCAGCTCACAGTCGGTCTGGATCCCCTTCTTTTCCGCCTTGATCCGCAGATCGTCATATCTTTCATGCTTGATGTTGGATCGGCGAATGTTTTCGAGCACCTGTTTGTCGGTACTTTGAAGCGACATACTCATGCTCGTGATTGGGCTGATAAGCTCGCAGATATCCAGGCTGTGGGCCGTCGGGTTTTTCGGGGAGTAGAGGGAAAGCCGCTGCGGGAACCCGTGTGTGCTCCGACAGTCCATGATGGCTTCGGCAATCTGCCGGTCGCGCTTGAGGATGCCGAAATTGGAATCGGCGATATAAAGTACCCGCGTCGGGTTCGCCGCCTTGCGTGCGATGTAATAGACCTCGTCAATGATTGTCTGAAGATCATATTTGCGCAGCTTGGCGCCCATGCCTCCCCAGACACAGAAAGAACAGGCATACGGACAGCCCCGGTTGGTCTCGATAATGGGAGACAGGTTTTCATTGGCGAGAAACGGGTCCAACAGGCCGGTCAGATAGGGCGAGGGCAAGGTGGCGGGATCTATATTCGCCATGGGATTTCCGGGGTTGTGGATCAGTTTCCCCGCTTCATGGTCGTAACCAAAGATATTGGAGGACCAGTCTTCGACTTTCGTTCGTTTCAGGTCACACCCGTTTTCATGAAGAAGCTGGATGATTTTAAGAAATCCTCCTTCTCCCTCCTGGGTGATGTGGATATCCAGAAAAGGCCGTTTGCGGAAGAACCATTCGATCCATTCGTGGTCCCAGTCGTTGAAATTACAGCCGCCCATGATGACCACAAGATCGGGGCGCAGTTCCTTACACCGTTTCATAATCCCGTGGTTGAGGTTCGAGTTCCATGCGTAGTGGGACAGCGCCAATACATCGGGCGGGCTTTGGGCAACGGCAGCAAGAAGCATATCGGGATGCTTGAATATCTCGATCTCCATATCCGGCAAATGTTTGAGCGTATAGCTGGCCACGCACGCCACGTTAAACGGCACCGGCTGCCTGGTAACCGTGGGGTTCATATAAGCAAGATCAGCCAGATAGATTTTCATGCTTCAACATCTGGAATCTGAAATCTGAAATTTGTATGGGACATCCGCCATTTCATATATGGAAACATCTCTTCACCTGACCAAGAAAATAACAACTTAGTACGTGATCTGTTTGTCGTGGCCGGGCCGGATGGTGGCAAGAATATCGACGATGCGTTTCCCTGCGCCGCCATCACCATAGAGCTTGGATGATGAAAATGCGCCATTGGAAAGATGCTTTTCTATGGCGCCGATGATTGCTTTTTCATCATATTCCACGTCGAGGACGTTTTCCGCCCGCTCCCGGCGTTTCTGGCGGGAACCGATGTTAACCGTGGGCACACCCATAAAAGAACATTCGCGGATGCCGACGCTGGAATTGCCGATGATGCAGCGCGACCGTTTTAACAATCTCAGGAAATTCTCCGGCGATAGGTTTTTAATGAAATAGATGTGATCCGGATCATTTGCCTCGCGATAACGGCGTATGGTCGCCGAGGCAGCATCGGACCCGGCATCCACATTGGGCCAGAACCAGAATGTCGGCATTTCCATATGATGAATAGCCTGCAGGGTCTTTTCCACCTGTTGGGAAGCGGCGTCATGTTCGGTGGTCACCGGATGCTGCATGACCACAAGAAACCCCTCTGACATATCAAAGGGATTGCCCACACCACTGCCACCCGCCACGCCATAAACATCAAAATCGTCCCCATCCTCTTTCATGATCCGCGCCGCAAGGTCGATGGAAGGACAGCCGGTGACAAAAACGGTCTCGGGGTCCTCACCCATCCTGACCACCCTGTCGGCGGCCTGTCGGTTGGAAACAAGATGCAGATTTGCAAGCTTAGTCACGGCATGGCGCACTTTTTCGTCGATGGAACCGGTGACCTCCCCACCCTGCACATGTACCACCGGAATGTTGAGGTAAGAGGCGGCAATGGCGGTGGCGATGGTCTCATAACGGTCGGCAATGCTGAGAACCATATCGGGGGCGAGATTATCAAACACCGTCGCCAACTCGACGATCCCGGCACCTGTGGATTTGGCGCTGGTAACAAGATTCTCGCCCTCCACCTGCATATAAACAGTGGAGTTGGGAGTAAATCCGTCCTTGCGGATAACGTCGATGACTGGTCCATAGCGCTCAAGAAGCGCCGAGCCTGCCACTACCAACTGCAATTCGAGATCAGTATGCTCATTAACCGCTTCAAGAACCGTCTTGATCCGCGCATAGCTCGCCCGCGCGGTGATGACCACACAGATTTTACGGCACTTATTACTCATTCCTGTTCCCAAACCATTTTTCTGATTTTATTCCCGGACACCAGGACCTCAGACAGCACTTAATTTTCTTGCCACAACTCGGTGGTTGTCATCGATCTGCTCTCCAATGATTTTATCCACCACCGTTTGGCGGGAAATGTCTCCGCGCTCGCAAGCCGCTATGATTTCCTCGATCTGATTATGAAAACCGGTCACCGTTTCCAGGCCCGCCTCGGCAAGTGAGAGAATCTCGGCGTCAGCAGACCGAGCAAGTTCAACGGCCTGGGAAAAAATCAACACCATATTAGACACGTCTTTCAGATTAGCCTCGACGTCATGATCATCGCGGCCCCAACGGTTGATCTCGCCATATCCGCGGGCCTTAAGTTTGGTGAGGAGAGAATCCCAGGTCACGAATTCGACAATGGGCGCGAAGAAGTCGTCGAGGAAATGCCTCCGGTTGTTGGCTGGAAGTCCGGTTTTGCCTATTGCTTTATCTATGAAATCGACGCCGAGCTCCTGTGCGTAAGGGCGCACGGCCATGCTCGCGGCCCATCGCAACCCTCCGCCTCCATAGAGCATGAGATAAAGATACCCCCCAGGGCGCAATACCCGGGTCAATTCATCGAGTCCCTCATCGGGATCGGTGGTGTGATGGAGAACGCCGGAACTGAAAACAAAATCAAAACTTTCATCCTCAAATGGAAGATCAAGCGCGCTGGCCTTTTCAAAGGTCACATGGGGCGTGCCCTCGGCGCGGAAGCGGGCATTGGCAAGACCGTCATCTGAAATGTCGCATCCCGTCACCTGACCTGCGCCGAGACGGCCCATAGCAATGCTATATCGACCACCGCCACAACCCACGTCCAAACACTGCTTTCCCTTAAGCCAGGACAGATCGAATCCGTTGGCCTCGAAGCGGCGGGCGAACAGCGCCACCGACTGCTCGAACTGCTCGTTGTCCAGATGATGCCAGAGATCACCAAACAGGCGACCAGTGCGGGCTTCAACTTCGCTCATTCCCGTCCCTCTTCTGATTCCATAAACCGCACCAGTTTTTGCGCCATAAATACCTCCGCCTTTTCCATGGATTCCACTGTGGCCCCGCCAATATGCGGGGTAATGATCAGGTTATTGCGATCTCGCGCGTAAGCCAGAAGAACTTGTGATAGGCCGCCGGAAAATTCATCTGCCACCACGTCCAGCCCGGCCCCGGCCAGATGGCCCGACTCCAGTGCCGCCAGCAGGGCGGGCTCGTCTACCACCGCCCCGCGCGAGGTATTGATCAGAACCGCGCCCGCAGGCAGCCGTGCCAGCATCTCCCCGTCTATCATCCTCCGTGTCTCGTCATTAAGAGGAACATGAAGGCTCAGCACCTGTGCATCCTCCATCAGGTCTTCGACGGCGGAGCAAATATCCACATCCATGGGCCAGTCCGAAGCATAGGGGTCATAGGCCGCCATCGACATACCAAAGGCGCGGCCGTATTCCGCCACCATGTGCCCGAGACGCCCGAGGCCGAGGATGCCGAGACGCTTGCCGCGAAGCTCATTTCCCCTGAAGGCGTCACGGTCCCAAACCCCGCCCTTCACCGAATCGGCAGCCTGGGGAATGTGGCGCATCACCGCAAGCAGCAGCCCCCAAGCAAGTTCTGCCGTGGCCGACATCTCTTCGAGAAACTCCGTCTCCCCCCTCAGGCTTAACACCTCCACTCTATGATCGGCAGCAGCCTCCAAATCAATATGGTCGAGTCCGGTGGTGGTGCTTACCAACACCCGCAGGCGGGGCGCGGCGGCGAAAAGCTCCTTGTCCAGGGAATGGCCGAAACGGGCGATGAGAACTTCGCACTCCGCAGCAGCGCCTAAAAGACCGGCGCGGTCATGAGCCTTCTCCGTCACCTCGCCAAGGGCACCCAGAATCTCCCGTGCCTTGGGAGAATAGCCTTGCGGCTCCACGTTGAGGATACGCACGTTACTCAATGACAACATGGAAAATAAATGATGAATGAGGCAAACGTTGGATGCGCGGATCGAACAACCTGATTTCCTCAATCATCGCCGTTGATAAACTAAATAAAAACAATGGTAAGATATTACGTTTGGTTCACAGCTTGGTTCGCTGAAATTTTCAGACACTAATGACTTGACTTGAAAAATTGCCTTTAGATACCCGTATGCGCTTTCGTTCGAGCATCTTCCCAAGGATTAGGCCTGCGACATAGTGAATAGGAAGAATATCAACTCTCTTGAACCCTGGTTAAGGTTAAAATGTCAGTAAAAATTCTTTTTATCAACCAACCAAACGTCCCTTTCGACGACATTGAGAAGTTGTTCGAAGGGAAAAATATGCGCCCTCCCACCTTGGTTATACCTTTGGGAATTCTGTGGTTGTCTTCATGCGTGAAGAAACATGATGAAAACGTGCAAACGCACGTTATCGACTACGCTCATGATTTGTACAAATACGCAGACCAGTGTCGCAACATTGATGAACTCATCGCTTACCAGCTTGATGCGGTCCCTTTTGAGCCGGCCATTCTAGCATTTTCCGCAGTGTTTTCCGCCTCCCACATGTTTCTGATAAGGTCCATAAAGAGACTCAAAGAACAGTGGCCTTCCGCAACGGTTATAGTTGGCGGTAATCACGCTACAAATGCTACGGAACATCTTCTTGAGAATCCCGACGTGGATTTTGTCGCGCGCGGAGAAGCTGAAATCTCTTTTAGTGAGTTCGTAAAAAACTTTAGCACAACGCCTCATGTCCCAATTCAGGGTATTTATTCGAAAGAGGCCCTGGGCAATGATTCCTGCATGGTTGTCGGTGAATACGTCGAAGACCTGGATGAAGTTCCCTTCCCGGATTGGGACCTCATAGATATGGAAGTCTATACCAAAACCAAATGGGGAAGGGGTTCCAAAAATATTTACGGCCATGCCGAACGACGTACAGCCAGCATTATGACGACGAGGGGGTGTCCCTTTTCCTGTACATTTTGCGCTTCCCACACCACTAGCGGACGCAAGATGCGATACCGGTCAGTGGAAAATGTCATTACCGAAATCGACCTGCTGAATAAGAAATTCGGCGTAAACATTATCTCCGCCGAAGACGACCTCTTCACAGCAAACAGAAAAAAAGTTATCCCTCTTTTGAAAGCCATACGGGACAAAAAGAACGAAATTGAAGACTTTGAATTTCAGTTTCCTAATGGTCTTTCCGTAAACACATTGTTCGACGATGTAATGGATGGCCTAATCGAATGCGGCACGACGTACGCTAATATCGCTATTGAAAGCGGGTCCGAATATGTTCAACGAAAAATCATCACGAAAAATTGTAATCTCAAAAGAGCCAAGGAAGTCGTTAAATATTTACGTGATAGAGGTGTTACAACCAGATGTTATTTTGTCCTTGGGTTCCCAGGAGAAACAAGGGAATTCATGCAGGAAACAGTAGATTTTGCCAAAGAAATTCAGTGTGACTGGGCGCAATTTTCGATTGCCGTCCCCTTGCGTGGGACTGTTATGCACCAGCAATTTATAGAAAGCGGCTGTGTCAAAGATAATGCCGCCGTTTGGGGAAATTCCTTTATATATGAAAGGAACTTTGACACTCCTGAAATAGGCGCGGAAGAAATGAACGAATTCGTATACAGGGCTAATCTCGAAGTAAATTTTTTTAATAATCCAAACTTTCTTTCCGGCAACTACAGTAAATCCGCAGGGCTTTATAAAGAAGTTCTCTTCAGCTTCCCCTTTCACATCATCGCCCTCTACTGTCTGATGAAATGCCACGAAGCCATGGGAGAGGTTGAACAAGTGAAAGAGGATATCGAGAACATCTCAAGGCTAATCGGGGAGAATGATCTTTCACGTGAAATGTATTCTAAATACGGTGAGATGATGAAGGATTTTACCCCTGTTACTGAAACCCATATAGAAAAATCTTCAGCTGTCCCCCTGTAGAAAAAACAGGGGTCTTCCACACGTGGTGAACAAGCTTATACTTGCTGTTTAAATCAAGTCGCTTTCACTCAGTAAAGCGTCTTTCGCCATATCCCGCTTCAGGGTGCACCCCATCACGTCATCCAGACGTGCCGCAGGCAGGCCGCTTCCTGGTTTCTTCAGGCACAGATGCTCGGCAGTGAGAACCGTCCCGGCGGCAAGGTCCGTGGCGGCGACGATGCTCTTGTTGAAAATGGCGCGCAGGTTTTCCAGTTCGCGGGCCTGGGAAACCTTGTCCAGAGGATGGCGGCGGGTGATCTCAATAAAACGGATGCCCTCCATGACCTGGCGCAACTCCTCGAAGGTGACGGAGGCCGACACGTCGGGTCCGGGCCTATCGCGGCTGAAGGTGACATGCAGCTCCAGCACCTCAACGCCTTCGGTGACGGCGGCCAGCGCCGGATAGATAGTGCCCGAATGGTCCGAGAGGCCCACGGCGCAATCATAGCGACGGCGCAGTTCGGGGATGACGTTGAGCCCCGTTTTCTCCGGCGGCGTGGGATAGATCGACGTGCATTGCATCACCGCGAAGGTCCCTTTGCCGCCACGCAGGATATCCACGGCGGTATCTATTTCCGTCCAGGGCGACATGCCCGTGGATAAGAGCACCGGCTCCCCGCTGGCGGCGATTTTCTCCAGCATGGGCAGAGTGCCCACCTCGCCCGAGGCGACCTTCCAGGCATCCACGCCGATGCGCTCCAACAGGTCCACGGCGGCGTCGGAAAAGGGGGAGCTCACGAAGAGCAGGTCTTTCTCGGTTGCATGGGCGCTCAGCGCGGCCCATTCCTCCTCGCTGAATTCCATGCGCTTCCAATAGTCATAGCGGCTTTCATCCTGGGCACTAAACTTCACACGCCAAGGTTCGTGAGCCGTGCTTTCAGCGGCGGCAATATGAGTCTGGAATTTCACCCCATGGGCGCCGGTCCCGGCAATGGCGTCGATATAGCCGTGGGCCGCGTCGAGGTCGCCGTCATGGGATTGCGCCACCTCGGCGATGACGGCGCAGCCTTCGATGCCGGAAAACAGGGTCACGGGGATCAGGCTACCTTTGCCTTTATCTTCGCCTGGGACGCCTCTAGGGGCGTCACGCCGAGGCTACGGCACAGGGCTGAATAAAGAATAGCCGTGTCCTTCTCGTCACTCACATAACGCCCCTTGCGGTCGCGTCCTAATCCTTCCAGGTTCATAGACGAGGACTTCAGGGCGGCGAGAAAGCGGGCCCCGTCCTCGTGAGCCTGATCGGCGTCGAAAGGCCCGAATACCGCCCAGCGTAACAGTGCCGACAGTTCCGACTCGGATTTCACCACACGGGCATGAGGCAGAAATCCCCATTTAATATGCTCGCTGAAAGTAAGGGTGGGCTTGCCCAGGATCGCCGCCTCCATGGAAGCGGTGCCGGCGATGGTGACCGTGGCGGTGGCCTGTTTGATGGCTTCGATGGAAGGCGTATCGGGACGCAGCAGCACCACGTTCTTCAGAGCTGCGACCTGGTCGTAGAAACTCGCCGTGCGGCGTCCGATGGCCGACGAATTCTCCTTAATCGCCAGCAATACGCCCGCAGGCAAGTCACGGGCTAGAGAGAGGATGGCGGCGTGCTGACTGAGACATTCCGGGGCTGTCTGCATGACGGTGGCCTCGATCTCCTTTTGCAGGGGATAATACACAAATGTCTTTCCTGCTAGGTCTTCCAGCCCCGTGGTAGCGAGACGAGCCAGATGGCTCTGTGCATTACGGATGCGGAAAGGCGAGGTGACGAGGTCAGACAGAAACACCGAATCGCCTTTCTCCATTCCCCTCGCCTTGTAATAGAAATGGCGCAGGAGGCTCTCGGGCAGAGTGCGGACGATTCGCCGCCACGACCTGGCATGGCGCTCAATTTCGAATTTCTGCGCCGCCAGGACGTACCCCTCCCTGATTTCGATATCCGGCCAGTCTTCAAGAGCGTCATAGGTTTCCTTGAGGCCGGGATGGTCTAAATACTCATTCACGGCCCAGTAACAGTAGGTCTCGAAACGGTTAATAGTCAGGCGCCGGTACGGCACACCCAGGGAGCGGGCCGTGGCTGCCACGAACTTATTGCCGTCTATGACCAGGCCCAAGTTCTTTTCCCTGATCTCCTGCTCCCAGAAGGCCACCGATTCGGCTAGGGCGTGGAGCAACTGGATATTGGTGGCGCGCGCCACGTAGGGGGCCACGGGATGGCGCCAAGCACCAGCGGCAAAGGCATGTCCCATCTGCCGGCTGGGAAGTGCCAGCCGGTTGATGGGCTCGCCCACAAGGTCTTCTATGCGGCACGCCCGTGCGGTCACCTCCTTCTCGTCCAGCCCCTCTTCCTGGATGGCCTGGATATGGACGCTGCTGTTTGTTACCGTATCCCACAAGCCGTCCGTATTGTTTTTCCTGTAGAAGGCCTCTTCCACGTGGCCATGCACATAAAAATGAATTCGCGATCCGTGGCGCTCCTTCAACAGGCGCACCAGAGATGTGAACATGGAGGCCTGGTAGGGCTGAATCTCTATGCCGATATTCTCAAATATGCGGGTGTTGGCAGGCATTGTTACAAAAGGTGTTCCGTAGAGGGATACGGAGTCCTCATCCCGCCTCGGAGGCCAGCGCCGCCCAGTGCTGTTTGCGGAAGGCCCTGGAATACCAGTTGTCGGTTTTGATCAACCCCTCATGGGTGCCAATGGCGGAAACGCGTCCCTCTTCAATAACAACGATCTGATCGGCATTGACCACGCTGGAAAATCCATGGGCGATGAGGATGATGATGGTGGCTGTCTCTTCCCGGATGCGAAGCAAGGTCTCCTGGAAGGCCTCTACGGAATCGGCATCGAGGCCACTGGTGGGCTCATCCAGGATCAGAACCGAGCATTTGCACAACAGGGCGCGCGCCAAGTCAAGGCGTTGCCGCTGCCCCCCCGATAGCAGGCCCGCATCCTCTCCCACCAGCGTGTCATAGCCCTGGGGAAGCTGGGCGATAAATTCCGTCGCCCCGGCCAGCCTTGCTGCCTCGGCCACCTCTTCATCGGTGGCTTCCGGGCGGCCGTAACGGATATGCGACGCCGCCGTGACGTTGAAAATATCAGGAGACTGGGGAACGAAGGCAACGCCGTTGCGGAGGCTTTCCAGCGTAAACTCTTCCAGCCGGTGATCGTCGAACCAGACCTGACCGCTGCTTACCCGCCGCAGCCTCGGCAGAAGATCGATAAGGGTGGATTTCCCCGCGCCACTAGGCCCCACCAGGGCCGTGAATTTTCCCTTGGGGATTTCAAGGTTGATGGCCTCCAGCGCCGGTACCGTGCCGCTTTCGTAGGTGAAGGAAACGTCTTCAAAGCAAATTTCCCGCTCCAGCCCGGTGAAAAGAACAGTCCCGGTATCCACTTCCCTGGCGGCCGACAGGCTTTCCATGCGGTCAAAAATCTTGCGCATGCTCGGCAATGTGGCCATCGCGCCCTGATAGGTAACGACGATCTGCTGGAGAACCGGGACCAGCCGCACCATCATGCCCACGAAGACCAGCGCCACCGCCGGCTTAAGTTCGAACATATCCCGGCTTGTGATGATAAAGCCGAGAAGGAGTAGAATAACGACTGGCTCGATGAACAAGGGAATGCGGGCACGCAGGGTCTGAATGGTGGTGGTCTGATCCGCGATAGCGGTGAACAGAGTCCGCACCTGTTCAGCCTCCCGGTCCTCGCTCCCGGAGAGACGCAACAGCCTTACGAGCCGGAGGCGTTCCACAAGAAAAGAGGTGAGGCTCTTAGAGGCCACAAGGCGATTTTCTCCAGATTCACGGCTTTTGCGAATAAGCCCGCGCATGGGCAGGGAAACAAAGACGAAAATCCCCACGGACATAGCCGTCAACGACCAAGAGAGAGATGTCAGCAGCCCGCCGTAAACGGCGAGCAGGAAGAACGTATTGAGAGAATAGATGAGGATAAAAATCATTCCTATGGTATGTGCCGATTCGTTGATCAGATCGTTGATCAGATCGCCCGTGAACCCACGATCGAAATAGGAGATATTTGCGCCGAAGACCGAGCGGATGATGGTCATCTGGGCGTTGCAGATATAATTATTATGAAGTCTCGCCCGGAATACGGTGCTGGCATATTTGAACAGTTGACGCATGACGATAGTGATAAAGGTGACGACGCCTATGGTCCGCAGCGAAATGTCGAGACCAAGATAAGCAAATCCCTCATTGAGCACTTTCCAGAAAATGGAGGGATTCTCCAGATTGGCAGGGTCTCCGCCGCTGATAAACAGCTCGAAGATGGGCAGCAGCATGGCCACGCTGACGCCTTCGAACACCACCTGCGAGATATTCAAAACAACCAACAGGGCCATCTGGGAATAGCCGAATCCACCCAGCTTCAGAAGGCTGAAAAACTTTTTCCGATTTACGAAGATGTTATGTCCCTCTTCCCGGGCACTTAACGATTCCCGGGACTATTTACGCCTTAACCGTTTGGTCGTGACTCCGCCCGAGCCGTTGCAATGTAATGACTTTCCCGTTTCTTGATTCCTGAAATAGGGGCGAAGCCCCTGGTTGAGGCGTGAATAATGCCGGGAAAGTATTTCTCGCTTCTCCTTTCCCAGCAAGTCCCAGTCCAGATAGACAATCCGGTCCAGAACATTTCTGATAAGATAATCCCAGCGCAGCCTGAGTAGAAACCTCCTCAGAATAATCGCGGGCGCATATGGCGCCTCTTTCTTTCTCATGCCATCCCTCATAACACCCTATGGCGTTATCTGGGACAGCCCCAAAAACTTTCTTTGGCATATTCCGGTTTACGAGGAGGAAAAAAAATTAAGGGTCGGACGATATCTTGGACAGGGAGGCGGCGTTGAGACGCCTTGAGGGAGAATCCGCCTGTGCAAGCTGTTCTGCGGCTTCGGGAAATTCTTCACCTATTTCTTTAAGCAGCCGCTTCATGTAACGAAGCTGATAAATGGCGATAGATTGCGGACGTTGATGAGCGATATCATCCTGCTGCGCCAGCTTCTCCGTCTCTTTGTCCACACCGTCCAGATAACGCTGCAGGGCAAGCCGGACATAGGGGTCTTCCGGCCAGATCAGGAAATCGCGGCGGAGATAATGATCCGTATCCCCGACCTTGACCATCTTTGATTTATAGTCCCAATGCATGGCGGTAAGCCCGGTTCCTTTCAGGGGCTCAATCGCAGGAATTATGCCCCCTCCGTAAAAATCATCCCCAAGATATTTTAACCCCCAGCAGACGGTTTCCTGAACATCGGCGAGTGTGCTTTTCGGCGTCGTCAGCATGATGTTGAAAAAAGTTTTGAGGTCAAGATCCTTCAGAATCTTCAATCCGCGATGAATCTGCTCCGCTGAACACATTTTTCCAATTTCTTCGAGAACATTTTCCGAGAAGGTTTCAACACCGATATAGAGAAGCCGGAAATTGGCCTTCTTGAAAGCAACAGCCAGTTTTTCGGTGATATCGGTGATGCGGGCATAGCACATAAAGGTAAGGTCGCCGAAATCCCGTTCGGCAAGTTTCTCCGCAAGGCGTATGGCCGCGGGCCTGTTGATACAAAAATCATCATCGGTAAAATAAATGGTCCTTACCCTGGGATGCGCCTTGACGATCCGTTCGATCACATTGATCAGATTTTCATCGGTGCCGCTGATTACAGGCACATTTTCACCCGTCGCCGCCGTTAACTGACCGGTGGAACTACAGTATTTGCAGCCGATGGGGCATCTGTTGCGGGCAAAAACACGGGCCGTGTGGATTTCCGTCTCAACCAGATCCGTATACTGGCCATTCTCCTGGTAGAAATTTTTCCAATGGTCCCAATAGGATTCATAATTGATCGTTTCCCATCCAATGGCGCTGGTGGCCTCGTTGAACAGGTCTTCGTCCAGAGCCTTGGCGGTGTTCTTGGATATCACGCCCGGAATCTCACCGGGGGGGGTGCCATTGGCCAGCATCAGCAGAGGGATTTCCCCTTCTCCCTGAACGACGATGTTGCATGGGGAACTGTCGAGAATGGCCTGATAGTTGAACTGGGCCTCAATCCCGCCCGCAACCAGCTTGGCAAACGGACAGATTTTCTTGGCCAGGTAGAGATTGCTTATATCCCGTTCCAGCGTCTCGTCGAGGAAGGAAACACCTATGATGTCCCAGGGCTTTTCGGCAAGTTTTTCCTCCAGGGTTGGGCCCTCTCCCGTTACCATTTTTAAATTGGTATCGAAACATTCGGCATCATGACCACGGCCAGCCAGGAACCCGGCCATCCTGAGACCCCCCAGATGCGGGCCCGCATACGAAAACCCTGTAAGGGATTTGCTGCTGGTTGGTGTGATGAGAAGAATTTTCTTTGCCGTGGGTTCCACCGATCAACTTCCTACTTGCCGCCGCCCATAAGGTCTCCAGAAAAAACCGAAACCCAAGCCGCGGGAATACTACAAACAGAAGGACAACAGTTCAATAATTTGTCCTAATAACACTACTTAAAGTAATGACTCTTTAATTAACCCTTTTATTTAAAGAATTAATATTTCGCGAGCACTCCAAATAAAATTATTTTACCTCACCTGATTTATTCCTGAATAACCGGAGAAAGCCGAAAAAATCAATAATGGAGAGCATGTCGGCGCTTTTAACATGTAAGCGGAGAAACCTTCTTCAGAAAATCCACTCTCTCATGGAAACTCTCGTGATCTTCTCCTGGACTGGCCGGATTGCCGGGTGTCGTCCGTCAACTTGCCTTATTCAGGGGCCGGGAGACGGCTGCGATGTTTCTCTTCCGGTAATAGTTACGCACATAGGCCGGCGACACGTGAGCATTCGTCAGCTTGAACCCCGAATAGGGCGGCCACAGGTCTTCCAGATCATGGTCAATCCTGCTGCTGCCCGGGTTTTCCATTTCCTCCACATAATCGCGTGTGGCCTCAAGAATTTCGTCCGCCGTGTTGTTTTCTATGGTGAAGGCGCGGTCAATCGCCTTCATGATCGCCAGCGTCTCTTCATCGAGCCCCACGGGCGTATAGTAGAAGGCGGAGCGGCTCAGCTTTAGCAGTTCACATCGCCGAACAATACTGAGTGCGGGATGTTCTCCGGCGATCATCGACTTCTTCTCGGCGGGGCTCATCGTTTGAGCCCTTGAGACAAAAAATCATTCTCTACCGCCAGCCTCCCGATTTTGGCATGAAGCTCTTTAATCTCGGCTTCCGTGGGGCCGGTGGCCCCCCCCTTTTTGGCGAAGACATCCGCCATACCCTCGACGGCCTGACGCTTCCATGTGCTCACCTGGTTCGGATGCACTTGGTGCTTCGCCGCGATCTCTTGAATAGTCTTGTCGCCACGCAGGGCCTCAAGCGCAACCTTCGCTTTAAACTGATCCGTAAAGTTCCGCCGTCTCGCCATGTCGTATCCCTTTCTCAAGTTCTGGATACACCTTAGCCCGCTGTCCGATTTTCCGGGACCGCTTCATATAATGGTTCTTTTCCATCTACGGGGAGACGCAAATTTCTGGCAATTTCAGCCAACATCTCTTTATTTTCTAATTTTATCTCTCCTGATTCTTCCGCACGCAAAAGTATGTTTATGAAATAATAAAGCTCTTTTGGATAAAAATGAAGATCACGTATCGACATGTTTACAAAATTCAAAATTTCATTAATATTTTGTGAATAATAAAGCCCATATACATAATATATGAATATATCTTGCGTTATAATCTCTCGTTTTCTTAATTCTAATATATATTCAATATTATTATTCGTATTTGAATTTCCAGAATCATCTACTTTCAGGTTTTTAAATAAAATCGTTGCGATAGTGAAATTGCGATAGTAAAGCATAACCATTGGATGATTTACCTGAACAAAATGTGCTTCCCATTTGGGAGGTACCAGCGGAGAAATAAACTCTTCCTTAATAGGCATGTGCGCGCCTCTGTGAATAGCAAAGTTATGCGAATAGAAATACGATGCATTTTGATTGTTCAACCAATCTTTCCAGAAACGTGTCCAGTCATCTCCCATCTCCGGGATTGATTCCGAATTGGCTATAATATCAAAATTTAAATTAGAAGTAAGTTCGTGAAGATAAACAGGACATAAGTAAACTACTTTTTTATTATTATCATTATTTATATCATAGATACTATTGATATACACTACATCTACATCTTTTAACGTAGATCTTAGAAATACCTCGGCAAAGAACAACGATTCTGGAATATCTATTATTAAATATGTATCAATATCTACAATTGTATTGCTAAACCATAGGCGGGCAATATTTCCATACCCACCACCAATTTCACAAACTGACTTAATCTCCCGGTCACGAACGTAGGTTGCGCAAGTTAAAATATGATATGCGTGCCAGAAAAGAACATTGCTTAATATTCTTCCATTTTTAACCTTTAAAAGGGTTTCCTTCCAAGACACGTTTACATCACTAAAACCATCTATCTCTTTACTAAAATGAGGAAATGAGTGCTTGAGAATCTTTTCATACAAATAAATTATTGATATATTCGGAAGAAAGAACTTTAACAGCCGTCCGGGGTATCTGATGGCGTCGCATCTAAGTATTTTACCAAGCGCCCCAATGGGTTTGCGGCTGTCAAACGCCTTTGATTTGCATTGTGCCCAAAATATTGCATCTTGTTCGTTTTTTACAGCATTTATTACTTCACTAAAAGTGACTCTATATTTGTCCCACCTTCTCTCGCTTTCCCGGTTTTCTTGTCCAGGGACACTTGACCTATCAAGCTCAATTGCATGTGCGTAGTTATTCCTGCAAATTTCTAGAATATTTCTATTCATTGATCCAATCCTTTCTGATTGTGGGATTGTTTAAACGGGCATTGTCCGTCAGCTTGCCTTGCTCAGGGGCCGGGAGGCGGCTGCGATGTTTCTCTTTTTATAGTAGTTACGTACATAGGCCGGTGATAAGTGGGCATTCGCCAACTTGAACCCCGAATAGGGCGGCCACAGGTCTTCCAGATCATGGTCAATCCCACTGCTGCCCGGGTTTTCCATTTCCTCCACATAATCGCGTGTGGCCTCGAGAATTTCGTCCGCCGTGTTGTTTTCTATGGTGAAGGCACTGGGAACATCGATCGAGAACGCATATCTTCCCGCCACATCCGAGAAGGAAATATGGTTCCCTTCATGGTCATAAGCGTGTTTGTAATAGAGCCACGTATTGCTGCAAACGCTGCTGAATTGGAATACGTTGAGACCAAGCGTGGGACGGTCCGTGACCAGTCCAGCGGACATGGTGCCGCCGCCCTGATCACCGATATGAATATCCGCGTGCAACGCCACATAGGTTCTCCAGAGGTGGCGCTCCAGCCCCAGCGTCTCGCTGTCCACCACCATGCCTTCAAATTCTTCCGCCACCGATCTGACTAGGGGGCGATCCCCGGTGAGAAGGACCTGATAACCGCGCGACACCAGAAAACGTATGGCGGGCAGATAGGTCTCAAAGGAACTTCCGTCAGAATTGATCGCGAAAGAAGTCTCGCTGGATCTCTTCTTGAGATAAAGCCCGCACAGGCGCACTCTCGCACGATCCCCCCGCGCCCGTGTCAATGCATGTTCCACCGTTGCGCGCAGTTCCGGGGGCAGGGACGGTTTCTTCAGCATGAGATCACGTTGAAGATGGAAATACATGCTGTACCTTATATCGCCTGACCACTCGTCCGCCCAAATATCCCGGGGGGTTCGCGCCAGCATTTCGTTGAGAGCCTTGAGGCAGGCCTCAGGAGGGGGAGCCCCTTTAAAAATTTTTGCGTAGGTCTGCAGGACAGGACTGTTACCCAGCCAGCACGCCAGGCGTGACAGAATCCACCTCGCCGCAGGGTCATGCCAGCGGCGGCGGGGGATAACGGCGCGGCGCCCGCGGAAATTAAAATCCAAAACGAATCGCGGCAGGGTTATAAATTCCACATTCTCCACGTCATGCCAGATAACAGGCACAACCGGATTATGGGACGGCTCCCGGAAGGTCATAAAGACAACATGCCGATCGGGAAAGAGGTGGCGGCAAAAATCCGGGATCTGAATCGTTCCGCCGAAGTTGATCTTCTCGGGCAGGATAAGCACTTCAGCCCGCCGCAGACTGGGGAGATGAAACAACAGAATACGCAGGGTGAAGAACAACAGGCTGAAGGGTAGCAGGCCCCATCCGATGAAATGGATCGTCTGAGTCTTTAGAAGTCGCAGAAAAGTCAGCACGTATGGCTCCCTCCATGGAGAGTCTTGTCGAAGTAATGAAGTGGACACGTCAGGAAATGCCCATAGCCGTCTCTTCCTGAGCGCAGCTTATTCCCAGGCGCGGGGAAGCAACTCAGTTGTTCCCTTGATTTCCCTGAGTTTCCACGGCTGTCTGAGCCTGGCGGTCGCGACAGATAAAAGCCGGAGAAAAACGCGCGCCAAGGACGTGAAAGAAGGACACAAGTGGAATCGCGTCCAAAATCTCCTTTTCCAGAGCTCCGACATCGCTCCCCAAGCCCCTTTCTTCCACGTCTTCGAGAAAGCATTTTACTCCCTCACAAATTTCTTCCTGTGTATTTTTATGGTAGACCAGCGCCTTGGCGTATTTCTTTTGGAGCACGTAATAGCCATACGCGTCCATCTCGACGACGTTTTTGTAAGGTGCCGGATTGCCAGATTCATCCGTTGCCCGTTTCGGGTAGATCCACTTTCCGGGCATGGCAACAACCCCATAGACGTTAAATGCGATGGAGGGCTTGTCCATAATCACGGGCAGGATCATGCCGCCCTCGCCTTCGCCAATCACGATGTCCGCTTCGATGGGGGCAAAAAGCCGGAACAGATCAAGTTCAACGCCAAGCTTCCGGGCATCGACCACCATACCGGAAAAATCGTCGAACTGTTCATCCTCAAGTGTTCGGTCGCCGCAAAGCATCACCTGATAACCATAATCCACCAACAGCCTGATGGCCGGCAGGTATGCTTCCATAGGCGAACCATCACGCGCTTTGCCGTCTGAGTGTGTTTCCACCCTGTTGTGCATCATGCACAATTTCACCATCCGTCCTCCACGCACCTGAAGCAGTTTTTCGTGGATTTCGCTCTTTTCGGGTTCCGGCATCACGGGGAGCGGCGCGGGGTCGCCCTTGGCAACGGAAGAACCCCAGAGAACATGAGCGTAGAACTGAGGAGGAATCTGCGTATCTTCGTGATTCATGTAATCCTGGGGGACGACATCCGAGAGGTCCGCGGGAATAGGCAGGTTATGGTAGATATCGCGTATTCTCCGTTGTTCAGTTCCAGAGGTCAGGATCCGAAACAGCCAGTATGTAACCTTATTCAGAACCGGTTCTCCTATTGTCTTTTCCGGCAAGCAGAACTTTTTCCCAAAGAGGGAAAAAAGGAAAAATGGACTTCTTAAGAAACGAACGGAAATGTCGGTGAAAATTCTACCCAGTTTTGTGTTCTGTGTTCCGCCAGGCTCCCATACGAGAACAACCGTAACATGTTTGCCAGAGAGAACACGTCGGATGGCATCAATAAACATCAGACCCTGCCCGTAATTGATGGCATGGGTATGGATGAAAATAACCTCCGATGCCCGCAAGTCGGAAAAAATGCTTTTCAGGCTCCATGACCACCGCAGCACGATCAACGGCAGGCAAATAACAGAAGCGACCCAAAGTACTGTTTTCACCATGTGACGTTCTTTGACCTCTCAAAATGAAAGCCTGACATTCTTTCCGTTCCAGCTATTGCCGTGGATTCTTCTATACTGTCAGCCCGCCGCAGACTGGGGAGATGAAACAACAGAATACGCAGGGTGAAGAACAACAGGCTGAAGGGTAGCAGGCCCCATCCGATGAAATGGATCGTCCAGGCCTTCGACTTTTGTAAAAATATCGGCACTAGCTATTCCCTGAATGATTGGTTTCTAAATTAAGAGACAGCGGGATTACCCCTGCGTCACGGCAACAATCGCGTCAGTTCCGCCACAAACTCCCGCACCGCCTCTTCGTTCTCCCCGTCCGGCCCCCAGGGAGGAAACACGCTGTCCCCGGGAGAAAAGGGGCCGGGCCGGCTTTCGTGATAGACCACCACGTCGGTGAGCGGGAAATTGGTGTGATACATGCCAGTGCCGACGCCATAGACCATGGTGTTGGACGTGTCCATGCGGCAGGCATCCACCACCTTTCCCTCGTCGTCAAAGATAACCACCCCCATCTCACCCTCGATCATGTGATAGCTCTCGTCCTTTTCCAGATGCTTGTGGGAGCGGAAACACTGCCCCGCGTACTGGACCACAATCATGTCATGTAAAAGCGCGTCGGGGCCCTCGTGAAGACAAAGCCGAATTCCCTTTCCGGTTCCCTTACCCTTGGCCACCAACTCGGCGACCAGCTCCCGCGTCACCGCCACAGGCTTGCGGCGACAAAAATAGGCTGGGGATTTCCTGCTGTCGCCGAGACCCACCGCTTGGTCATCGTCGAGACGGATTAGAGATGATCTGTTTTTATCCATATTTTTCCTCAGGATGCCGCGGCCACCAGATCACAACAGGCGGAACGAAGAGTCCGCATTTCCAGGCCCGTGGCCGCCATCAGCCTGTCGGATCTCATGGAGACATCGCGGGGCCGTTTCTCCTCGGTGGGAAAGTCGTCGATGCTGCACGAAACCACATTCACGTTCACGGGGCCGGAGCGGCGCATTTCCCCCAGAAGGGTTTCGAACATCTCCAGACGGCTTAAGGGCTGCGGCCCCGCCACGTGATAGATTCCCGTCGCCCCCTCCTCCATCAGACGGATCACGGCCTCGGCCACATCGTCCACATGTACCGGCGATGCCGTGTAATCGCGGGCGCACCTCACGGTTTCCGTGCCCCCTGCCACCGTCCTGTGCCATCCGGCGATGACCCCGCCGCCCGCCGGGTTAGAACCGTAGACATTAGCGATGCGCAGAACAAGAGCGTCGGGAACGTGGTCTTGCAGACATTCCTCGATCTCGGCCTTCTGTTTTCCATAGAGCAGAATTGGATTCACCGGATCACTTTCCACATAGCCGCCCTTGTACCCGTCGAAGACCACCTCGGTGGAAGCGAAGACCGGACGAGTGCCGGATTCGGCCAATTGGTCGATGATGGCCTTTATTGCCGTCACGTTGAGCGCCCGTGACGCTTCGGGGTTTCGCGCACAATCATCGGGATGTGCGTTGGCGAGCAGGATCACGGCGTGGGAAAAGGTTTCCAGACTGGGAACCGCCTGAACCAGGCTCTCTGCCCGCGCATCGAATTTCAAGCCGCCGGAAAAGAACGTCCCGTTATAGGTGGCCACAACCCGGTCTTCCCCCATCCGGGCCGCGAGACGGGCGCAAAGATGGTGGCCGATGAATCCGGATCCGCCGAGAACGAGAATTTTTCCCTCACTCAAAACAGATGAATCCGTGGTCGCCCGAATAGCCGGACAGGTCGAATACCCATTGCCATTCTTCTGGGGTAAAAAAGCTTTCGCAGGTCAGTTGCCAATAGAGCAGGTTCGCCTTCTCTCGCTCATTACGATAGGACTCCACCACCATGTATTTGCCGCCACGCCCCACTCTCTCGATTTCCCGGAGCGATTCCATGAGGTCGAACAGATAGAGATTGTGCAGGGTGGTGATGGAAACCACGAAGTCGAAACTGTTGTCCTCGAAAGGCAGCTTCCTGGCATGCCCCCGCTTCAGGGCCGGCTTGACCTCTTCCTTGGCGTGCTCGATGGCGTAATCGGAAATATCGATCCCGGCTACCTCCACTCCCGGCACCACCTGGGTGAATTCGTAGAGCAGGAATCCCTTGCCGCAGCCCACGTCGAGGATTCTGTAGCCGGGTTTGATGCCATAATGGGCCGCCATTTTTTCGGCCACCGGACGCCAGCGCCTATCATACCGCATGCCGCCATAGCCGGTGGCGCGGTCACCATCCCAGTAGTCGCGGTCCCAGCGTTTGGCCAACTCGGCGCATTCGGCCTTGTCCCGTTCATTCACGCGGCCAAGGTAGTCACGCTTGGTGCCGGAATGGAGGCTGCCCAGGAAATCGATCTCGGTCATGTCTCTGAAATTCCGGCTAGACGAACTGTCCGTGTTCGGGGTCAACGGCGAGATAGTCCATCATCCCCAGATTCTTCACATGGTCGGCGCAGTGATGGGAACAGTCCCTGGACGGGTCGATGGCGTAGACCCGCTCGCGGTTCTCCTCGGAAAACCAGAATTCCTTGAAGGAGCGGTCCTTGATGGAGCCCAGCGTACCGCCCTTGGTGAAGGCCTTGTCGTGACAGCTATAGACCACACAGTCGCCGCCGATCACCGGGTTGAACTGGATGTTGGGGCAAATGGCATAGGGGCGGTCGAAGCGCTCCTCCATCTCGTGATAATGATTGAGGACGGTGAAAGTTTCCGTGGCCATAGCCTCGGCCAGGGCGATTTCCTCGTCGATGCGTGGTTTGAGTTTCTGGTGATAGGCGTTGAATTCGGCGCCGTCATTGCTCACCACCGCGCCCACCAGCTTCACATGGTTGACGCCCACATCCTTGAGCAGCGCCACAAGCTCCGACACATGTTCGTAATTGTCGTGGCCCATGATGAGGCTCACCCCCAGCACGCAATGGGATTGGCGCGCCACGAAATCACGCATATTGGTGATCAGCTTGTCGAAGGCGTCCTCGCCGATGCGCCGTGCCTCGGCATAGCTGGGGCCGTCCCATCCTTCCATGGAAATCCGCACCCAGGTGGCATGGTCGGCAAAGGCGTCGGCCACCTTGCCCTTGAGATTGGAGCCGTTGGTAAGCGCCCCCACCTTGATCCCGCCCGTGGCCAGACGTTCGATAACGTCCGGCAGGGGCTTGTAGATCAGGGGCTCGCCGCCGCCGGAAAAGGTCACCGCGCGCACCCCCATCTCGACGATGTCGTCGACGATCTCGAACATCTTGTCGGTGGGGATAAGGTCTTTCACATCCATATCCTCACCCAGTTGCAGATTGCTGACCCGATAGGCGCAGTACCAGCAGTCATGATTGCAGTGGTTCACGGGCTTGATGCGGATGTTCACCGGGGCCTCGAGACGGCGTTCGCGGATGGCCTCCAGACGCTCGGGAAAGCGAAACGGCTTCAGCATGCTGTAGAGCTTGGTCACGTAGTTTTTTCCTTCCACGAACTTACAAACAGATATGGGAACAGAGGCCCGGAAATCATCCGAAAAAACCGTTCGCGGCATCAGCCACGCGGCGCAGCTCGTCTTGCGTGAGATTCTGATACACCGGCAGGGAGAGAATGCGTTCCGCCTGACGTTCGACCATGGGAAAATCACCCGCCTTATGGCCGAGATGACTTGCCGCCGGCTGCAGATGAATCGGCACCGGATAGTGGATGGCCGATCTTATCTGCCGCTCCGCCAGGTACGCTTTCAGTTCATCGCGCCGGTCCACCTGGATGACGAAGGTGTGATAGGTGTTGAATTCTACCTCCCGTTCCGGGGCCATGAAAACATGGGCCGGGTCCAACAATTCCCCATAAAGGGCGGCATTGCCCCGCCGCCGTTCGATAACGCCAGGCAGGACTTCCAGCTTGTAGCGCAGGATGGCCGCCTGCAGGGTGTCCATGCGGCTCACATGGCCGAAGGATTCCGACAGCCCCTTGCCGATGAGCCCGTGATTGCCCATGCGCGCCACTTTCTCCGCCAACTCGCCGTTATCGGTGGTGAGAAACCCCGAATCTCCCGCAGCGTTGAAATTCTTCAGCGGATGGGCCGAGAAACAGCCCACATCTCCGAACGACCCGGCCAGCCGATCCTCATAGCGTGAGCCGAAGGACTGGGAGGCGTCCTCGATCACCAACAGGCCGTTGCGTTTGGCGATTTCCGCCAGAGGCGTCATGTCCGCGATGCGGCCGGTAAGGTGAACTGGCATGATGGCCTTGGTTTGCGGCGTGATGGCCGCCTCTACTTTTTCGGGATCCATATTCAGGTCATCGCGCACATCGGCGAAAACCGGGGTTGCGCCGATGGTGGCCACGGCGGCGGCCGAGGCTATAAAGGAATTGGGCGGCAGAATCACCTCGTCGCCGGCGCCAATTCCCAGCGCCATCATGCCCAGGGCCAAAGCGTCGGTGCCAGAATTCAGGGCCACCGCATGGGCGACGCCACAGAACTCCGCCACTTCCTTTTCGAGGATTTCAATATCCGGCCCACCCACCAGCTTGCCTTCGGCCAGCACCGCTTCCACGCGCGCCATGATCTCGTCGCGCTGTTCGGCAAACTGGGCGGCCATATCCACGTAGCGGATGGGGGCGGTATCGTTCACGACAGCACTCCACGCACCGTGGCCGAAATACCGGCGGGATCGAGGCCGCAGCGTTCGAGCAGGAAATTCTGGGAGCCGTAATCGCTGATAAACCGGTCGGGAAGGCCGAGCCGCTTGAGCCGTGGCGGCGGAGCCTTCCAGTCATGGTCGGCGAAGAGTTCCGCCACCGCGCCACCGAGCCCGCCGATCAGGGTATGTTCCTCCACCGTCACCACCAGCTTCACCTGGCCCGCCAGTTTCAGCAGAGTATCGGCATCCAGCGGTTTCACCGTATGCATATGCAGCACGCCACACTCAATGCCCTCACCGGCTAACATGTCGGCGCTGGCAAGGGCGCGCTGGGCCATGACCCCGGTGGTGACGAACAATACCTCTCCGAGCTCGCGCAGGGTAATGGCGCGGCCGATCTCGAAGCCGTCGGAGTCACGCGACACCACGTCGTCATAGCCCTTGGCGAGGCGGATATATATGGGGCCTGGATGATCCATGGTATGGGGCATGAAGCGGCGCATTTCCTCGGCGTCAACGGGGGCCACTACGGTCATGCCCGGCAGGCTGCGCATGGCGGCGATGTCCTCCACCGCCATATGGGTGGGGCCCAGCGGCGCGTAAACCAGACCGCCGCCGTTGCCGATCAGCCGCACCGGCAGATCATGCAGACACAGATCCACCGCCACCTGCTCGAAGGCACGCCGGGTAATGAAGGTGGAGATGGTATGCACGTAGGGAATGAACCCCTCCATGGCGAGGCCCGCCGCCATACCGATGAGATTGGCCTCGGCCACGCCCTCCATGAAAAAGCGCTCGGGGAATTCTTCCTTCATGGCGTCCAGGGTTCCCGCCCCCAAATCCGAGCCCACATAGACCACGCGGGGATCACGCCGGGCCAGCTCATGGACCATCTCTATACAGGCGCCGCGCATCAGCCTTCCCCCAGTGCTTTGCGCAGTTCGGCCACCTGTTCCGGGCTGAGCCGCGCCTTGTGGTGCCAGGTGGGATTATGTTCGGCCTCGGCAATACCGCGTCCCTTCACCGTATGACAGATCAATAAATTCGGCTT
>Ga0187833_10001825_pt1 | contig 23690 bp, 26 predicted proteins | sample ETNtaG_37_FD_167968 | JGI IMG/M metagenome (GOLD analysis project Ga0187833, IMG submission 167968) | Marine microbial and viral communities from oxygen minimum zone, Eastern Pacific Ocean - ETNP2014_SV_400_PacBio MetaG (Illumina Assembly) | ecosystem: Environmental > Aquatic > Marine > Hypoxic...
GTGCCCCGACTGCCACGTGCCCAAGGAATGGATTCACAAGGTCGTCCGCAAGATCGGCGCGACCAACGAATTGTTTCACTGGCTGATGGGATCGATCAGCACCCCGGGCGAGTTCAACGCCAAGCGATTGCAGTTGGCGGGATACGTCTGGAACGATATGGTAGGTACTGATTCGCGGGAGTGCCGGAACTGCCACGGCATCGAATACATGAACCGCCAGGTGCAGGATATCCAGGCCCGCACCATGCACGGGTTGGCCGAAAAGTGGGGCACCACCTGCATCGAATGCCACCAGGGAATCGTCCATACGCTACCCGAGGGCTTCGACGAGGAGGCGGTGATGGATGCGCTGCATGACAGGATGGAAGAGGAAAAGGTGGATTGCCGTTCCTGCCACCTGGACATGGCGGCTCCTTCCAAGGACGATGGATGGGGCAAGGACGACTAGTCGGATTGACGGCCCAACGTGGGGCGCTCGAGATCGCAGAGGGTAGGGAGAGAACATGTTCGCATTCAAAGTGATGTTCGCCGGCCTGGCCGGCCTGGCCTGGGCCACCTTCAGCACCGCCAGCCAGGCCGCCACGGCGTCTCCATCGACGCTGAAACTGGGCAAGGTACTGTTCGTCGAGAATTGCGAGGTCTGTCATCAGGCCGACGCCATCGGCTCGCCAGGCGTGGCGCCGTCGTTGACCAATCAGGAACTTCTGAGCATCTCGACGGACAAGTTTTTCGAGGCCACAATCCGTGATGGCCGGGAGGATACGGGGATGCCGCCGTTTGCCCATTTGGGGCGCAAGAAAGTCCGTGCCATCGTGGCCTTTCTGCGCTTCCACGAGCAAAAGCCGAACCGGGCCAAGGAAGTGGACGGCCAGCCCGACGCCCGCGGTGATCCCCGCCTGGGACAAACCTGGTACAACAACATCTGCTCCACCTGTCATGGCGTCAGCGGCGACGGTTACGAGGCCGGCGGCACCGGTACGGCCATAGGATCGGCCGGTTTTTTGAACAAGGTCACCGACGGCTTCATCCGGGAAACCATCAAAAAGGGCCGCTCCAATACCCGCATGTTGGCCTTTCAGGGGCCGGCTGGGTTGGCCGATCTGACCAATCAGGAGATCGACGACATCATCGTCTATCTGCGCAGTCTTGGTAAGAAATAAGGAGGCGTAGAAAATGAAACGCAGCAAAAGAACTCTGTCGCGCCGGGATTTGCTCAAAACCGGAGCCTTCGTTTCGGCCTCCGCCTCGGCGGCCGGCGCCGGCCTGCTGGTGGGCGCCAATCCGGAACTCGAGATCGCTTCCGCCGAGGCGGCCGAAAACGAGGACGAGCGCACCACGGCGATCGCCCAGTGCCCCTACTGCGGCGTCGGCTGCGGCACCATCATCCAAGTCGAAAAAGGCAAGATCGTCTCGATGCGGCCCGACAAGGACCATCCGACGAATTTCGGCCTGCAGTGCATCAAGGGCCTGACGGCGGCCGAGCCCATGTACGTCGATCGCATGGAAGGCGATCCTTACGTGCGCAAGGACGTCTGGAAGGAATGGAAAAAAAGCGGCCACGGCGATCTCGATTTCGTCTCCCAAACCAAGGACTCGTTCGACGAGGAGCACTTCCAACGCGTGCCCTACCACGACGCCTCCGAGATGGTGGCGCACAAGATCGCCCACTTCGCCAAGAAATATGGCGGCAACTCGGTGGCGCTCTATGGCTCGGGCCAGTTGACCATGGAGGGGCAGTATCTCGAGAACCTGTTCCTCAAGGGCGTATTGGGCTCGAACACCATCGAGGCCAATGCCCGCATGTGCATGACCTCGGCTGTGACCGGCTATTTCGCGACGCTGGGCTCGGATACGCCGCCGCTGGCTTATGAAGACATCGAAATGTGCGACATGATCATGCATTTCGGGCACAACGCCCGCGAATCGCACCCCATCATTTTCTGGCGCGCCGCCGATTACAAACGCAAGAAGAACATTCCCTCCGTGGTCGTCGACCCGCGCCGCACCGGCACTCTGACCGGCTACGAGGACGTCAATCCCGACAACACCGTGCACGTGCCGATCCTGAACGGCGACATCAGTTTTCTCAACGCTATGGCCCACGTTTTGCTGAAGGACCACGATGACGTCATCGATTGGGATTTCGTCAAGGAGCATGCCACCGGCTGGCAGGAATACGTCAAAGCGTGCCGCGAGGATTACAGCCCCGAACAGGTGCAGGATCGCATGGGCGGGCCCAATCACGACGTCTCGCCGGCCCTCATCCGCCGCGTCGCCGGCATGTTCGCCGATGCCACGCGCAAGCGTTTGGCCAGGGCCCGGGGCAAGCAGAAAGGCGGCTATGGCGGCGTCATCATCATGTGGGGTATCGGCTACAACCAGCACATCCACGGCCAGCACAACGTCATCTCGATCATCAACCTGCTGACGCTGACCGGCAATCTGGCCAAGCCCGGCTGCGGCCCCTTTTCCATGACCGGACAGCCCAACGCCATGGGCGAGCGTTTCACCGGTGGCTTGACGGGGCGGCTGCCCTTCAACAAACCGCTCTCGGACGCTACCCATCGCAAGCACATGGCCAAAAGCTGGCGCGTGCCCGAGGCCAATCTGGTCAACGCCATGAACTCCAAGAACCCGGGCTATGCCGTGGGCATGATGGAGCGGGCGCTGAAGGACGAGGTCAAGGCCATGTTCCTGGTCTACGCCACGCACATCGATCTGCCCGACCAGTACAATCTGGTGCGCCCGGCGCTGGCCAAGACCTTCAACGTGGTGCAGGAAATCTATCGCCACGCGCCCAACAATCTTTATGCCGACGTGATCTTTCCAGCCGCCACCTGGGGCGAGGTGGCGGGCGTCTACATCTCCTCGGAACGGCGTATCAATCTTTGTGAAAAGGCCGCCGAGCCGCCCAAGGGATGCCTGCCCGACCTGGACATGGTCATCGACAAGGCCAAGGAGATCGGCACGCTGCTGGGGCTGGATATGGAAAAGGTCCTGCCCTACAAGCGGGGCGACGACGGCTTCTACGACCCCGAAGAGATTTTCCGCGACGTGATCCGCGCCTCGGCCGGCACGGACACCGATCTCACCGGCATTCTGGACGTCGAGAAACTGGACAAGATATCGCCCTACGAGCAGCTCAAGGAGCTGCGCGGCATCCAATGGCCGGCGCCGAGCTACGAGACCGCTCAAAACGGCGGCACCAAGCGCCGCTTCATGATGCAGGAAGGAAGCTGGGAGAACCGGCCCTACGGCTACTTCCGCACCAAGGACGGCAAGGTGCACATGAAACTCTGCCGCCAGGACTATTCCGACCGTGCGGCGGCGACTGAGAAATTGATGCAGTTCGGTGTCGAGGAGGAACTTTACACCATCGACCACATCGATCTGATGGTCGAGGCTCGTGACAAGGGGCTGACGCCGGATATGCCGGACGAGGATTTCCGCGGCACGCGCTGGGACAAGGTGCCCAAGGACAAATATCCCTACTGGATGGGGCTGGGCGTGGTCTACGAGCACTTCCATACGGCCAAGTCCAACCGCAGCCCCACCACCCGCCGCCTGGTGCCGGAAATGTACGTCGAGATGCACGACGACGACGCCAAGGATCTGGGCATCAAGGATGGCGACAAGGTGCGCGTGGTGACGCGCCGGGGATCGCTCGAAGCCCGGGCCCAGGTCGGTACCAACAGCCTGGTCAAGCCGGCCCGCAACAGCGTACCCCGGGGCTACATGTTCGGGCCCTGGAACCTCTCGGTGGCGGACAGCGCCGATCCCAAGAAGAACAAATGGCTGGCCAACGGCATTACCAGCCGGGTTTGGGATCCCGTGTCGGGGCAGGTGGACTTCAAGAAGTGCGCCGCCCGAATTGAGAAGATCTGAGGGCTGCGAAGCGGGAACGACTGACCGCACGAACGGCTACGGTTGACCGGGTTAATTTATTGGCCATCGAGGGATGCGTCGCAGAACTTTCATGAGGGTGGTGGGTGCCGCGGCCGCGGCGGCGGCACTGCCGAGCCCGGCCGCGGCAGCGCCGGGGCGGCCTTCGCTCAGGTACCTGCGGCCCCCCGGGGGGCTGGCCGAGAAGGAATTTCTGGCGCGTTGCATCCGTTGCGGCCAATGCGGCGAAAACTGTCCCAACCGTTCCATCAAGTTTTTCGGCTTTGAGAACGGCTGGGCTTCGGCCGAGACGCCACACCTCATCCCGCGCCAAAAAGCCTGCATCCTTTGCATGAAATGCGGCGACGCCTGCCCCACCGGCGCCCTCAAACCCATCGCGCGCGAATTGGGGGCCATCCTGGCCGAGGTCAGGATGGGCCGGGCCCGGGTCGACGAAAGCCTGTGCCTGTCGTTCCAGGGCAAGACCTGCGGCGTCTGCTACCGGGCCTGTCCGCTGCCCGACGTGGCCATCACCGTGGGCCGCCTCGAGCAGCCCCACGTCACCGACAAATGCGTCGGCTGTGGCCTTTGCGAACGCTCCTGCATTCAATTGCCGCAGGCCATCCGCATCATTCCGGACCATGGCTGAGGGCCGCCAGCCTTTCGTGCTCTGGCGCCACCTCAACAAACTGCGCTGGCTGGTGCTGTGCCTGGTCCTGGCCACGCTCGTCCTCTTGCCGCTGGTGCACCTTTACCAGACCTACGTGGCAGCCCACGCCTACGACTTGCTGGCGCCAGAGGAAAAGCGCCTCTACGACGTCATGGAGATGCTGACCGCGCCCTTGGTCGACGATCCGGCCGAGGACCTGGATGCCATCAAGGGCACCACCTGGTCGGGGACGTTCTGGTCGCTCAGACTCACCGATCCCTTGGCCGCCCTGGGACAGATCGCCGCCGGCCTGGGCTTTCATTGGCCCTTTCTGCTGACGGCGCTGATCCCCCTGGCCGTGACCGCCGTCTTCGGCCGCATTTTCTGCGGCTGGATCTGCCCGGCCACGCTGATCTATGAACTCAACAGCAATTTTGCCTCCTGGCTGCGCTGGGCCGGCCTCGATCTGGGCAACCGGCGCTTCGACTTGCGGCTGAAATATGCCGTGCTGGTCTTGGGATTGGTGCTCTCGGCGGCCAGCGGCGTCGTCCTGGTCGCCACCATCTATCCGCCGGCCATCATCGGCCGCGAGCTTTACTATGTCATCGCGCTGGGCGGATTTGGCGCCGGCACGGTGTTTTTCCTGGTCACGCTGCTGTTCGATTTGCTGGTGGCGCGGCGAGGTTTCTGCCGCTATCTCTGCCCCGGGGGGGCGCTCTATTCCCTGCTTGGGCGCTTCCGCCTGGTGCGCATCCGCCGCCTGGTCGAGAATTGCAACGATTGCGCCAAGTGCAACGTCATTTGCGAGTTCGGCCTCGATCCCATGGCCGATGGTTTCGGCCAGGAGTGCAACAACTGCACCGCCTGCATCGCCATCTGCCCGACGGCTGCCTTGACGTTCACCATCAGGCCCAGCGACGTGGCCGCCCAGGGGCCGGGCCACCTGGGCCGTGAACATCGCCGCCCGCCGGAGGTGGCGGGGCCATGAAGCGCCGCCGGCTGCTCAAGAAGATCGTCGCCGGTGCCGCGCTGGTGGCCGCCAGCGCCGCGCCTTACGCCGCGTCACCGCTGCTGGCGCCCGGGCAGACAGCAAAAAACCGCAATTATCTGCGCCCGCCGGGGGCGCTGGCGGATGACGCCGCCTTCGTTGCCGCCTGTATCGGTTGCGGCCTTTGCGGCGAGGTCTGCCCGCCGCGCTGCCTGTTTTTTCACAGCCGCGGCGGCGGCGCCAAGGTCAATACACCTTTCCTCGATGCGGCGGAAAAGGGCTGCATCTTGTGCGGCAAATGCATGGAGGTCTGCCCCACCGAGGCGCTCAGCGTGGTGCCTCGGGAACGGGTTGCCATGGGATTGGCCCAAATCGACCGCGACGCCTGTTATCCCTGGGTCGACCGTGGCGTCTGCGGCGCCTGCGTCAGTATCTGCCCCTTGGGCAAGCAGGCCATTAGCCACAAGATGTGGAACCAGTACCGGCCGGTCATCAAAGAGGGTTGTGTCGGTTGCGGGCTTTGCGTCGAGATCTGTCCCCATCCCAGCAAACCGATCTGGGTCGTCAAAGGCGGCGCCGATCGGACCGCGCCGAGCCGGGGCTGAGCGATGGCGAGGTTTTCGTTCCTTGCCCTGATGGTCGTGGTCGCTTGTTCGGCGGCCCTGGAGTTGGCGCTCGCGCACCACGTGCTGGGCCGGCCCAGTTACGACCTGAGCGGCGATTCCAACACACCGCCGGCAATCCAGGTGGAGATACAGGTCGGCGACTTTACCGCCACCTACATGGTCTTTCCCGACCAGCCGCGTCCGGGGCGTCCGGGGCGCATCAATCTCTATCTCCCGCGAACCGACGGCGGCCCGCCGTTCACCGGCAAGGTTACCTTCAAGGTGCGCAACGGTTCGTGGTTTTCCTGGTTGGGGTATCGTCCGCACAGCTCGGTTCTCGGCCTGCAATCACCGGACGACGCGGTCTTTCGCCAAGGTGTCCACTTCGAAGCTGCCGGCGAATACATCGTCAGCGCCGAGTTCGAGGCCGCTGGTGTGCCCTATGCCATCGATTTCCCCCTGCGGGTCGGCGAGCCATCACGCTTTGGACCCACCAGCATCGCGCTCGCGGTCCTGGCGATCATGCTGGTGGGCTTCACCATCGTCCAGCGCCGGCGCGCCCTGACCGGCAAGATCCGCGGCGCCCACAACGAGAAGCGGCCGAAATGAAACGCCGCGATCTCTTGAAACTGGGTGCGCAAAAGGCTGCCGAGGTGGCCCTGGAGGTGGCCGGCCAGGCGGCAACCCTGCGCGCCGACGGTTGGATCAGGCCGCCCTTCGCCGTCGACGAGCCGCTGTTCCTGGCCCGCTGCACACGCTGCGACAAATGCCTCGAGGCCTGCGGCTATGACGTTCTCTTCAAACTCAGGTCCGGCCATGGCCTGACGGCGGCCGGGACACCGGCCATGAATCTGCTCCATCGCGGTTGCCGTCTGTGCCCGGACTGGCCCTGCGTCAGCGCCTGCGAACCGGCCGCATTGGCGCTGCCGGCGGGCGCCAAAGAAAATGCACCCGTGGTGCCGCCGAAGTTGGCCGTGGCCAGCATCGACGAACGGTCGTGCCTGCCCTATCTGGGCCCCGAGTGCGGCGCCTGTGCCGACAGTTGCCCGGTCGCCGGCGCGCTGCAATGGCCGGACGGGCGCAAACCGGTGATTGACCAGGATCTCTGCGCCGGCTGTGCGCTTTGCCGCGAAGCCTGTATCGTCGATCCCAAGGCGGTCGGCATCGCGGTCTTCATCGCGGCCGGGGAGAGCGGGGAGGCGTGATGGCGAAGGCAGCAAAATCCGCTCCGGAATTGTCGCCCAAGCTTGCGGTCCGGGGCGGATGATTGAAAGGAAACCTCGATGAACCCCTTCGACGCCGCGCCGCTGAACCTGCGCGAGGACCTGCGCTCAGCGCTGAACGAGGCCTGGCGGCGCCTCGGCGAGTGCGGCGCCTGGCTCGACGGTGCCCAACGCCTGGCCATTGCGGCGGCGGCGCGCGAGGCCTGGAACTGCGGCTTTTGCCGGCGCCGCAAAGAGGCGCTTTCGCCCCACGCCGAGGCGGGCAGCCACGACTATGCCGGCGGGCTTGCCGATTCCTGGATCGAAGTCATCCATCCGCTGATTACCGATTCCGGCCGTCTGAGCGAAAGATGGTACCGCCAGGCCCGCGATTCAGGGATCGAAGAAGACGAATTTATCGAGATCGTCAGCGTCGCCATCATCAGCCAAACCGTCGATTCCTTCGCCTTCGGCGCCGGCCTCGCCTTGCCGGAATTTCCCAAGCGTAGCGCTGGCCAGCCGGCGCGGCGGCGCCCGCCCGAGGCGACGCTTGGCCCAGGCTGGCTCTCGACCATCGCGCCCGAAGATGCGCCGCCCGACTTCGCCGATTTCTACGCCAACGACTCGCACTTCTACATTCGCCGCTCGCTGACCCTGGTGCCCGACGAGGTGCGGCGTTTTTGGGACCTCATGAACCCGCTTTACCTGCCCGACCCCCGTATCGACGAGCTCGAGGGCCTGGACAGGGCCATCTCGCGGGCCCAGATCGAGTTCCTGGCGGCCCGCTGTTCGGCCCTCCTTGAGTGCTTCTACTGAACCACCAGCCATGCAGCGCGGCTCCGGGTGAGCGGCCAAAGCAGCGGCGACGAATACCAGCTCGCAGCCGTCATGAGCGACGCGGCGGGCGATGGCGGCGTGCCCCAGGGGGCGCTTTTGAGCGCCTTCGCGGCCGGCGTTTGCCGCCGCGACGCGGCCCGGACGGCGATGGCGCGGGCCGCCATCACCGAGCGTCTCGGCGAGGCCGCCATGCTCGACGCCGCGGCGGTGATCGCCGCCTTCAACGCCTATCCCCGGGCCGCCGATGCCACCGGCATTCCGCTCGAGGCGGTCAAGGAGGAGATGACGGCGGACATGCGCGCTGAGCTCGACCTGGAAATGTTCGTTTACGCGGGCTAACCGTCGGCGGTGATCCGGGCCACCAGTTCGCCCAGCACCCGCTCGGCGTCCGCGTTGGCCGCGCGACAGGTGCCGACGGCGCGGTGGCCGCCGCCGCCGTACTTCAGCATCAGCTCGCCGACGTTGGTGCGCGAGCTGCGGTCGAGGATCGACTTGCCGACGGCGAAAACGGTGTGGTCCGAGCCGAAGGGCAGCGCTTGGATCGATATGTTGCACTCGGGGTAGAGGGCGTAGACGGTAAAGCGGTTGCCGCAGTAGATCGAATCCTGGCCGCGGAAATCGACCACCACTAGGTTGCCGTGCAGCTTGGCGCAATCCTTGATCTGCATCTCGAAGAGCTCGGCATGGGTCATGAAGAGGTGCAGGCGCTCCTCGACGTCGGGCAGCGCCATGATCTCCGCCACCGGGGTGTGGCGAAGATAGGTCATCATTTCCTTCATGAACTGCGGCGTCGAGACCTGGTAGGGGCCGAAGCGGTCGAGGCCGGTGCGCGGATCGAGCATGAAATTGAGCATGGTCCAGGGCTCGGGCGCCAGGATGTCGGCTTCATCATATTGCGCCGCATCGGCCTGGTCGACGGCCGCCAACATTTCCTCGGAGATCTCGGGAAAGGCGTCGTGGCCGCCGAAATGCTCGTAGACCACCCGGGCCGCCGAGGGCGCCTCGGGATCGATCACCAGGTTGTCGTGGGCCCCCACGCGTTCGACCTCGCTGAAATGGTGGTCGATGCAGAGGTGGGCGGCTTCGGTATAGGGCAGGTTGGTGAGAATATCGTTGCCGTCGATTTCAACCTCGCCATCCTGCACCTGCTTGGGCTCGGCAAACGCCACCTCGCCGATCATGCCCAATTCCATCAACAGGCAGCCCGAAACGGCACCGTCGAAATCGGCCCGGGTGACGAGGCGGTATTTTTTTTCGGACATGGTACCTGTTCTGGTAATAGGACAGGCGGCAAAAGCCGTCTGCGCCGCGCGCTGGGGGGAAGTGTAGCACGACCTGGAGCCAAACCGGCGATAGCCAAAGGTCGTTCCTGGCCCCGCCGTCCGGGCCAGGCCGGAGAGAGAAATCCATGCGAGGAAGCAGCCGATGAAGATCACGCTTTTGGGCACCGGAACCCCCAAGCCGCTCCCCAACCGGGCCAGTTCGGGGTATCTGATCGAGGTCGGCGACGACCTAATCGTCATGGACCAGGGCGCCGGTTCGGGCCAGCGCCTGATCGAATCGGGGGCCAAGCAGAGCGAGGTCAGCCACGCCTTCTTCAGCCACCTCCACCACGACCACTGCCTCGACTATCCCCGTCTGGTGCTGCAGCGCTGGGACCTGGGCGCCGACAAGATCCCCGAGCTCAAGGTCTTCGGCCCGCCGCCCATCGGGCGCATGACGGAGCTTTTGTTCGGCCCGGAAGGCGTCTTCTGGCCCGACATCGTGGGCCGCACCGAACATCCGGCCAGCAACGAGATCTTTCGCGTCCGCGGCGGCACGCCGCCGCGCCCCAAGCCCCGGCCCGAGGTCACCGAGATCCAGGCCGGCGACGTCATCGAGGGCAAGGGCTGGAAGGTCACGGTGGCCGAGGTGCCGCACCTGCAGCCGATCATGCCCTGCTATGCCTTCCGGCTCGAGGGCGACGGTGCCTCGATGTGCTATTCCGGCGATTCAGGCGGCGTACCCGAGAGCCTGGTGGAACTGGCACGCGGCGTCGACGTGCTGATCCACATGACCTACATCATGAGCGGCACCGAGCCCCATCCCCTCTTCCGCGAGCTCAGCGGCAGCCACCTGGACGTGGCCGAGGTGGCCCAGCGGGCCGGCGCCAGGACGCTGGTGCTGACCCACATGCTGGAGCAGATCGACCAACCCGGCATCCGCGAACGCGTCGTCAGCGACATCATGAACGTCTTCGAGGGCACCGTCATCTGGGGCGAGGATCTGATGGAGATCCCGGTCGAGCCCCTGGCCCCCGCCAAGATCGAATAGGGGGCACAGCCGCCGATTCCCGCTGCCCAATTTGTGCTCTATTCTGGGCGGCATGAAAATCAGCGAGATCGAAATTCGGCTCTGCCGCCACCAGTCCGGCATGACGGGCGGCGAGCTGCGCGACGGCCAGGGCTCGGAACTGGAATTCCTGGTGATCACGATGAAGACCGACGAGGGGCTATCGGCGTCCTCCTTCGGCTACGCCGGGCGTGGCGCCCGGCCAGCCGGCGAGATCGCCGCCACCTCGCTGAAACCCTTCTTTCTCGGGCGCGACCCCCTCTATCGCGAGCGTAACTGGCAGGACTTCCGGGTCAGCGACCGCTGGTGGCACCTCGTGCCGATCTACAGCTTCGGCCCCTTCGACGTGGCCTGCTGGCTGCTCTCGGCCCAGGCCGCCGGCCAGCCGCTCTACCAATACCTCGGCGCCTACCGTGACGAGGTGCCGGTCTACGCGTCCTCGCTGGTGCTGCCCGAGCCGGCCGCCTACGCCGAGCAGGCGCTCGAGGTCCAGGCCGCCGGCTGGGCCGGCTACAAGCTGCATCCGCCGGGCGACTATGCCTTCGACCTCGAGGCCCACCGCTGCGTGCGTGAGGCCGTGGGCCCCGACTTCACCCTGATGAGCGATCCCGTCGCCGCCTATACCAGCGAACAGGCCTTGCGTATGGGGCGCGAGCTCGAGCGGCTCGACTATTACTGGTTCGAGGAGCCGCTGGCGGATGAGAATTTCTCCGGCTTGCGCGAGCTCAGCCGGGCGCTCGACATCCCCATCGCCGGTGCCGAGGTGCTGGCCAAGCGGCCCTATTCAGTGGCCGAGTGTCTGGCCACGCGGGTGGTCGACATCGTCCGGGCCGACGTCTCCTGGGGCGGCGGCGTCACCGGCGCAATGAAGACGGCGCATCTAGCCGACGCCTTCGGCGTCCAGTGCGAGATCCACACCGCCATCTATCATCCGCTGGAGCTGGTCAATTTGCATTGCGCCGCGGCGCTCAGGAACAGCGAGTTCTTCGAGCTCCTGTGGCCCACCGACTATTTCGATTTTGGTCTCGGCACACCGCTGGTCATCGAGAACGGCAAGGCGCAACTGCCCCAGGGCCCGGGCCTGGGCGCCGAGCTCGATTGGGATCTGATCGAGGAGGCGACGTTCGACGTGCTTTAGCCCGCATTTCTCACCGGGTCATGGCCTGCGCGACGCTGTGGCGTCGACAGGGTAGGAGCGCTGCGCCGCGCGATGTGGGACATCGGGCAAGCACAGCGACACACCCTGTCGGCGCCACAGCGTCGCCCGGAGGGTCGCCCCGCAGAGTCCCTGTGCGCGCGCCCGCTACGGAAAAGGTCGAAGAGCGTAGTACCACTACGCTCTTCGACCTTTTCCTTCCGGATCGCATCACCTGGGGGCTTTGCTGCCCGTGACCCGGTGAGAAATGCGGGCTAGGGTGGCGGCTCGCCGGCTCCCGATTCCCATCGGCTCATGATCCACAAGCCTTTGTATCCACGGAACAAAAGAAACTAGTTCAGCGCTGAACTCTTTTCTCGAGACAAAGCAAAACCGAGCCCGAAGAACAGCTATCTCGGGGCGGCTCGGAGAGAATCTAGCAGCCCGGCTCGTCCATGGGCTCGAGCTTGCTCAGCCGCCCGGCCACGGCGAAGTCGCCGTAGTCCATCACCAGGCGGTCGGCGACACCGTTGGCGAACATGCGGAAATCGACCTCGTAATCGGGCGTCTCGTCGCCCCGGTCGACGCGGAAAAAGGCCATGCGCATGCGCCAGGCCGGCACACGGTCGAGCGCCGGGTGGGCCACCTCGGCGGCACCCTCGGGCATGGCGTCGGTGACGAAGGCGATGACGTCGAAGAGCCCCTTCTTGCCGCTGCCGTCGAACATGCGGGCGGCGATGCGGCGTTCTCCGGCACTGGCGGAGCGCACCAGGAAGGCGGTGTGTTCGGTGGGAAAGACGGTGCCGGCGCCGAGCGCGACCTCGAGGCCGTCGGGCTTGCTGAAGCTGACGCTGCCCGCCTGGCCCCGACCGGCCAGGGTGGCGCGGCCGCTGTAGGCTTCCTCCTTGCGGCCGCGGGCCAGGCTGCGGATGTTGAAGCGGAAGATGTCGCCCTGCTTCGATTCCCACGATGACAGCGTATAGTCGCTGTCGATCTGGCGGCCTTGCAGGTCGGCCACGCGCATGCCGATGCGCTGCAGCGCCGTGAAGCCTTCGCAGGTCCGGACCCATTCCAGCGCCATGCGGCCCTCGACCCGGGCAACGCCGCTGCCGCTGGCGGCACTGGCCAGCGAGAGCTCGTAGATGGCGCGGTGCGACAAGAGGTCGAGATTGATGGCGCCAGCCGCCGCCGGCCCCGTCAGCCCGGTCAGCAACGTCAGCAGGGCAAAGGCCCTTGGCGGCAGGTATTTCATGATCATTTCGAACGCCAGTTTCAGATCGTGCGCCAGCATATATCATGACGTCCTTGGCGTCCCAGCCCGGCGGCGCGAATTTCGCGAAGGTGCCTGATCGGAAGCCGCCTGATGCCAAAGGCCGAGAAGGCGCTGCTCGATTTTCTCGAGCGTCACAGCGCTTCCTGAAACCACCCTGACATTTCTTCCCGGCGGCCCCGACCAAAGCTGCCGGGCGGCAGATTTTGCCGGGGAAATTGGGCCTTGGGCCGCGGTTTCGTGCGGCTTTTCACTGGCATGGCCCTTGCGAGCAAGAACTCAGAAAGTCGTCAGACGTTGTCCCCGGCCGCGAGTGGGGTGCGGCCGGAAAACAAGAAAGGGAGAGGAACCCGCATGAGTATCGCCATTGATTTCGGTCCCGTGCCAGCCAAGGGCCAGGCCGGCGCGCTGACCGACCAGCTGCTGCGCTCGTTGCGCGACCGCACCGCCATCACCCGCCAGGAGCCCTGGCGCCTGCTGGAGCAGGCGGTCGAGGTGGTGGCCGCCGCCGAGCAGCGCATTTCCCATCAACGCGAGAAGATCGAGCGCCTCGAATCGCTGGTCATGACCGATCCCCTGACCGGACTTTTGAACCGCCGCGGCTTCGACGCCCAGATGCGCAGGGTGCTGGCGGCGGCCCGCCGTCACGGCGACACCGGGGTTTTGACCTACATCGACCTCGATGACTTCAAGCAGATCAACGACCGCCACGGCCACGCCGCCGGCGATGCCGTGCTGCGGCGTGTCTCCAAGGTGCTGCGCCAGAACACCCGGCTGACCGACGTGCTGGGCCGGCTGGGCGGCGACGAGTTCGCGGCGTTGCTCACCCACACCGGCGAGGCCGAAGGGTTCTTCCGGGCGCGCCGCCTGCACAGCCTGCTCTCCCAGGCCCACGCCCGCTACAAGGGCGTCGGCATTCCGCTGCGCGCCAGTTTCGGCTCGGCCAGCTACGACGCCAACAGCGACGAGGCCGACCTCCTGCGCCGCGCCGACGCCGAGATGTACGAGACCAAGACCCGCAAGAACGACACCTTCGACGTCGCCGCAGAGTAACTTTCGACCCCCGACCCCCCGTCCCCCCGCCCCACCCAAGTGCGCCGGTTCCCCCGCCGAGTCTTATTTGGGCCCTCGCCGGGCGCGCGCATCCGCGCGCTTGGCCGCCGCCTCAATGGCGGCTTGGTGCCAAATAGACAAAGGGTCCTCGGCGATTATCGGGCGAGTAGGAACTCCAGCACGACGCGGTTGAACTCGTCCGGCTTTTCCAGGTTCGAGAGGTGCCCGGCCCGGGGGATGACGTGGAGGCGGGAATCGGGCAAGCGCGCCTGCATGCTTTCGCCGAAGGCCACCGGCGTCAGGGGGTCGTGCTCGCCGAAGACCAGCAGCACCGGCAGCGCGAAGGCCGCCAGGTCGGGGATGCGCTCGTGATTGGTGGTGGCCACGATGGTCTTGAGGTAGCTCTCCTTGTGCAGCGCCGACATGGAGGCCACCAGGCGCGCCATCTGGGCCTCGCTGATGTCGGGACCGGAGAAGGATTGGGCCACGCCGGGTGCGATGTCGCGGGGCTCGCCGCCGGCCAATAGGGGCTCTTGGCGGAGCCGGATGAACTCGGCGCGTTGCTCGGGCGTCAGCATCTCGGCGAAGCTGGCGAGGGTGTTGCAAAGCACCAGCGAGGCCGCCCGTTGGGGCTCGCGCTCATAAAAATCCTGCAGGATGAGCCCGCCCATGGAGAGCCCCACGAGATGGGCCCGGGGGGCGCCGAAATGATCGAGCAGGCGGGTCAGATCGGCGCTGAAATCGGCGAAGTCGAGGGGCCCCTCGTAGTCATCCGACAAGCCGTAGCCGCGGGCGTCCCAGGCCACCACCTGGAAGTGCCGGGCGAAGGCCGGCATTTGGTCGCTCCAGTTCTGGCGCTGGCCGCCGATGCCGTGCAGCAGCACCACAAGCTCGCCGCTGCCCGCCACGTCGCAAGCCAGGCGTGGTTTTCCCTCGACGAATACCGTCTCGATTTTCGCCATCGTCACCCTCCCTTGCCGCTCTCTTGCCGCTCTCTTGCCGCTCTGTAGCCAGTCGTGTAAGACGCAGGAAGGTAGCAGGGAGGAACATGAAATGGCCAGACTGGCAGGCAAGGTTGCGATCATCACCGGGGCGGCTTCGGGTTTGGGGGCGGCTTCGGCGCGGCGCTTCGTCGAAGAGGGCGCCTCAGTCGTCATCACCGACCTCGACGACGGGGCCGGCCAGGCCCTGGCCGACGAGCTGGGCCAGAACTGCGCCTACCTCCACGACGACCACATGGACCGGGCCCAGAACGAGGCCGCCGTGGCGCTGGCGGCCGAGCGCTGGGGCGGGCTGGATATCCTCTTCAACAACGCCGGCACGCCCTTTTCCGGCACCTTCGAGGGCATCGACGACGCCGCCCTCGACCGCGTCGTCGACGTCAACCTGAAGGGCCCCTTTCGCATGACCCAGGCGGCGTTGCCGGAGCTGCGCAAGCGCGCCCAGGCCAGCGAAAACGGCGCTGTCATCCTCTTTACCTCGTCGTTGCAGGCCCTCATGGCGAGGCCCAACTTCACGCCCTACACGGCGGCCAAACACGGTGTCCATGGTCTCACTCGTGGTCTGGCGCTGGAGCTGGCGCCCGAGAACATCCGTGTCAACACGCTGTGTCCGGCCGCCACCGACACCCCCATGCTGAAGGAGTTTCTGCCCGGCATGGCCGACGACTGGGAAGAAGCCAAGGCCCGCTTCCGCTCCACCATCCCCTTGGGCCGCATGCCCGAAGAGGTCGACACAGCCAATGCCGCGGTCTTTTTGGCTTCCGACGAAGCCCGCATGATCACCGGCATCGCGTTACCTATTGATGGCGGTACCACGGCCGCCTGAAGGCGACGCGGCCGTGAACGCCGGCGCAAGGTCTGCCCTGGCCGTCCGGGTGCGGCAAAGTGCGACGTTGCGCCACCTTTTCTTCGCTTTCGCCTGGCTCAACGTCGCGGTCGGCGTGGCCGGCATCTTCCTGCCGCTGTTGCCGACCACGGTCTTTTTGCTCATGGCGCTTTGGGCCTTTTCGCTCTCTTCGCCGCGCTTTCAGAACTGGCTCTACCACCACCCCCGGCTGGGACCACCGGTCAGGGCCTGGCACGATCACGGCGTCATCCCGCTGCGCGCCAAACTGGCGGCCGTGGTGGTGATGTCGGGGGGGCTGATCTTCGTGGCGCTGCACTATGGTGATGCCGTCCTGACGCTGGGGCTGGGATTTATGTTGGTCATCATCGCCAGTTGGATCGTGACCCGGCCCGGGCGGCCCCAGGCCGAGCAATCCATGACCCGGTGAGAAATGCGGGCTAAACTGGGCGGCCGGCCACGCGAGGGAACGTCATGACAGCGGACATCAAAGACCACTGGCAGAACTTTATCGGCGGCGCCTGGGTCGAGGGCTCGGGCGGCGACACCATCGCCGTCGAGAACCCGGCCAGCGGCCAACAGATCGCCACCATCGCCCGGGCCCGTGAGGCCGACGTGGATGCCGCCGTGGCGGCGGCGCGCCAGGTCTTCGAGAGCCGCGAGCTGGTGGACATGCGGCCCTCGGCGCGGGGCCAGATGATGCTCGACGTCGCGCGCAATTTGACCGAGATGGCCGACGATATTGCCACCGCCGAGTGCCTGGATAACGGCAAGACCATGGCCGGCGGCAAGAACGAGGCGCTGGCGGCGGCGCGCTATTTCACCTATTACGGCGGTGCCGCCGACAAGCTCGAGGGCCGCATGATCCCGCTGGGCAAGGGCTACGTCGATTACACCGTGCCCATGCCCTTCGGCGTCTCGGCCCAGATCGTGCCCTGGAACTTCCCCCTGCAGATCGCCGCCCGCTCCATCGCCTGTGCCCTGGCCACGGCCAATACCGTGGTCATCAAGTCGCCCGAGCTCTCGCCGCTTTCCATGGCACTGCTGGTCGAGGCCTGTGCCCGGGCCGGCGTGCCGGCCGGGGCGCTGAACCTGATCTGCGGCTACGGCTTTGATGCCGGCGCTGCGCTCGCGGCCCACGGCGACGTCGACCACATCGTCTTTACCGGTTCCGTGGCCACCGGGCGCTCCATCCTCAAGGCGGCGGCCGAACGCGTGCTGCCCTCGATCATGGAGCTCGGCGGCAAGTCGGCCGGTATCGTTTATGCCGATGCCGACCTCGACCAGGCCGTGGCCTCGACAGCCATCGGCATCTTCACCCACGCCGGCCAGGTCTGCTCGGCCCAGTCGCGCCTGGTGGTGCATAATTCGGTCCACGATGATGTGGTGGAACGCCTGAGCGGGCGCGCCCGCGAACTCAGCATCGGCCCCGGCATCGAGGGCCACGACATCACGCCGCTGATCTCGGCGGCCCAGCTCGACAAGGTCGAAGGCTATTGCCTGGGCGCAAGCCAGGCCGGCGCCGAGGCCGCCGTGGGCGGCCGCCGGGCCGAGGCCGAGGGCCACTTCATGCAGCCGACCATATTCACCGGCGTGGGCCCCGACATGGCCATCGCCCAGGACGAGGTCTTCGGGCCGGTGCTGGCGGTGCTCGGTTTCGACGAACCGGAAGAGGCCGTGGCCATCGCCAACGGTACCGACTACGGCCTGGTGGCCGGCGTCTATACCCGCGATCTGGAAACCGCGCACTGGACCGCCGACCGGCTGTCGGCCGGCCAGGTCTTCGTCAACGAATGGTTCGCCGGCGGCGTCGAGACGCCCTTCGGCGGCACCAAGCGCTCGGGCTTTGGCCGCGAGAAGGGCCAGGAGGCGCTGCTCAATTACGTCCAGACCAAGAACGTGGCGGTCAAACTGGGCGGCGGTGCCGGCGGCCGGCCGGGCGGATAGGGATTTCAAGTAGAGGGAGGGAGAAGAACATGGCCGGAAAAATCGAATCGCGGCTCCAAGAACTGGGCATCGTGCTGCCGGAAGCGGTGGCCGCCCTGGCCAATTACGTGCCTTGGGTGCAGAGCGGCAATAACGTCTGGATCGCCGGCCAGGTGCCGCTGGTGGATGGCGAGCTGCAACATATCGGCAAGGTCGGCTCCGGCATCGAAATGGACGAGGCGCAAGCGGCGGCCCGGATCTGCGGCCTCAACATCATCGCCCAGGTCAAGGCCGCTTGTGGCGGGGATCTCGACCGTGTGGTGCGCTGCCTCAAGGTTGGTGGCTACGTCAACGCGGTGGCCGACTTCGGCCGTCATCCCGAGGTCGTCAACGGCGCCTCGGACCTGATGGTCGAGGTCTTCGGCGAAGCCGGGCGCCATGCCCGCTTCGCCGTCGGCGCCGGCTCGCTGCCGCGCCAGGTCAGCGTCGAGATCGACGCCGTCTTCGAGGTGGCGTGATGGCCGGCCGCATCGAGGCCCGGCTGGCCGAGCTGGGACACGAGCTGCCCCAGCCCATGGCGCCGGCCGGCACCTACGTGGGCTGGACGCGGGTGGGTAACATCGTCCACATCGCCGGCCAGGGTCCGGTGCGCGGCACGGTGATTCCGCTGCAAGGCAAGGTGGGCCAAGGGGTGTCGCTGGAAGAGGGCCGTGAAGCGGCGGCGCTGACGGCGCTCAACCTGCTGGCTCAGGCGCGTGAGGCCTGCGAAGGCGACCTCGACCGCATCGTGCGTTGGCTCAAGCTTTTCGGTCTGGTCAACTGCGGCCCCGACTTCGGTGAGCATCCCGAGGTCATCAACGGCGCCTCGGATCTGCTGGTCGAGGTCTTCGGCGAGGCCGGCCGCCACGCCCGCTCGGCCATCGGCGCCTCCGACCTGCCCATGGGCATCCCGGTTGAGATCGACGCCGTCATCGAGGTGCGCTGAGGCCAGCGGCAGCTCCTTCATGACCTCCGCCCCGGCTTGGCTGAGCGAACGGCCGTTTGCCCATCGTGGCCTGCACGGCGCGGGCCTGCCGGAAAACTCGCTGGCCGCCGTCGATGCCGCCATCGCCGCCGGTTACGGCATCGAAATCGACGTCCTGGGCAGTGCCGACGGTGAAGTGCTGGTCTTTCATGACGACGACCTGGAGCGCATGACGGCCCGGCCCGGCCGCCTCGACGGGTTGCCGTCGGCGGCGCTGGCCGAATTGCGCCTGGCCGACAGCGACGAGGCCATTCCCAGCCTGGCCCAAGTGCTCGAACGGGTGGCCGACCGGGTGCCGCTGCTGATCGAGATCAAGGCCCGCGATACCGGAGCGTCCCGGGGGGCGGGACGGCTCGAGGCGGCGGCCTGGCAGGTCTTGCGGGACTACCGCGGCCGTTTCGCCGTGCAGTCCTTCAATCCGTTGTCGCTCTATCGCTTCCGCCGCCTGGCGCCGGCGGTTCCCCGCGGCCAGATCTCGGGTGATTTTCGCCACACCAAGCTGCCGGGCGGTTGGCCCGCCAAGGTGCTGGCCCGGCGCTTCGCCTTCAACTGGCTCAGCCGGCCCCACTTCATCGTCGACGACGTCGGGCGCCAGCCCTGTGCCGCCGCCCAGCGCCTGCGCCACCGCCTGCCGTTGCTGCTCTATACGGTCAGGAGTGCGGCGCAGCAGGAAACCGCCGGCCATTTTGCCGACAACATCATCTTCGAGGAAGTCCGGCCTCAGCTGCGCTTGCCGGGAGCTGCCCTCGAATTAGTATCTATGACAGAATGATGCCTCAAACGATTTAGGGAATCATGGGCGACGTCGAGCAGGAACCGGTCAGCGCCAGGATCGTCAACGCCATCGCCTCCCTCGACGCGGCCGCTTGGGATGCCTGTGCCGGGACCCAGAACCCCTTTGTCGGCCACGCTTTTCTCAAGGCGCTGGAAGAGAGCGGCTCGGTGCGGCCCGAGACCGGCTGGGCGCCGCAGCACCTGGCGCTGGAGGATGCCGATGGCCGGCTGCTGGGCGTGGCGCCCTTGTACCTCAAGTCCCACTCCCAGGGCGAATACGTCTTCGACTATGGCTGGGCCGACGCCTTCGAGCGGGCCGGCGGCGAATATTATCCCAAGCTGCTGATGGCGGTGCCCTTTACGCCGGTGCCGGGGCCGCGCCTGCTGGCGCCGCCGGGCCCCGACCAGAGCGCGGTGCGCGATACCCTGCTGGCGGCGGCGGTGCAGATTGCGCGGCAGCACGAGATCTCGTCGCTGCACGTCAACTTCTGCAGCCGGGACGAATGGCTTCGCGGCGGCGAGCTCGGCATGCTGCAACGCACCGGCGAGCAGTTCCACTGGCTCAATCGGGGCTACGGAACCTTCGCCGACTTCCTGGCCGATTTGGCGGCGCGCAAGCGCAAGACCATAGCCAAGGAACGCCGCCAGGCCCTGGGCGAGGGACTCGAACTGGTGGTGCTGCAGGGCGCCGACATTGGCGAGGAGCACTGGGATGCCTTTTTCCACTTCTACATGGATACGGGCAGCCGCAAGTGGGGCCGGCCCTACCTCAACCGGGAATTCTTCAGCCTGCTGGGCCAGGCCATGGCCGAGCGCATTGCGCTCTTTCTGGTGCGCCGCAATAGGCGCTGGATCGCCGGTGCCCTTAACCTGATCGGTTCGGACTGCCTTTACGGCCGCTACTGGGGCTGCACGGAGGAGCACCGCTTTTTGCATTTCGAGGTCTGCTACTACCGGGCCATCGAGTTCGCCATCGACCACGGCCTGGCCCGCGTCGAGGCCGGCGCCCAGGGGCCACACAAGCTGGCCCGGGGTTATGTGCCGGTACACACCTATTCGGCCCACTGGATCCGCGACGGCGGCTTTCGTGCGGCGGTGGAGAACTACCTCGAACACGAGCGCCGGGAAATCGACCAGGAAATCGAGCATCTCGGCCGCCGGGCGCCGTTTCGGCAGACCCAAGGCGACGGCTGATCCGGCCACTGGAAAACACGACAGCTACTTTTTGGCGAACAGTAATTAATTGGTCCCTGTCCCCGATATTAAGCCTACCTCAGGAAACAGGCGCCCGTGACGCTGGGATATGAAAATCAACAGTTACTTTTTGGCGAACAGGCAATAAAAGGTCCCTGTCCCCGTTTGGGCGGTTCGGGCGGTTCGGGCCACAGCCAGGCGGCGCCGCGGACGCCGCTGGAATCGCCGTGCTGGGCCTTTTCCAGGCGCGTGTTGACACTGTCGGAGAAGGCGAAGCGGCCCCAGAGTTTGGGCACGTTGGCGTAGAGCCTGTCGATGTTGGAACAGCCGCCGCCGAGCACGATGACGTCGGGATCGACGACGTTGATGATGGTGGCGAGGGATTTGGCGAGGCGAAGCTCGTAGCGCTCCAGAGTGGCCCCGGCGGTCGGATCGCCCTGTTCGGCCGCCGCCGCCAGTTCGGCAGGCTCGAGTTTCTCGCCCGTGGCCAATAAATGGTCGCGAGCGACGCCGGGGCCGGAGAGAAAAGTCTCGATGCAGCCCTTCTTGCCGCAATAGCAATCCGGGCCCGGCAACTCCGCCGGCTCGGGCCATGGCAGCGGGTTGTGGCCCCATTCGCCGGCCACGGCGTTGGCGCCCGTGATCACCTTGCCGCTTACCACCAGGCCGCCGCCGGTGCCGGTGCCGAGGATGACGCCGAACACCACGTTCGCCCCGGCCGCGGCGCCGTCGATGGCTTCGGAAAGCGCCAGGCAGTTGGCGTCGTTGGCGAGGCGCACCGGCCGGCCCAGTGCCGCCGCCAGATCGCGGTCGAGCGCCCGGCCGATGAGCCAGGTCGAGTTGGCGTTCTTGATCAGGCCGCTGGCCGGGGAAATGGTGCCGGGAATGCCGATGCCGACGCTGGATTGTGCCCCCCCGGCCTGGCTTTCGACTTCGTCCACCAGGCCGCAAACCACATCGATCGTGGCGTCGTAGTCGTCACGCGGTGTGGCCAGGCGCCGGCGGGCGGCAATGCTGCCGTCGCCGGCCAGGGCCATGGCCTCGATCTTGGTGCCGCCGAGGTCGACCCCGATGCGCCGCATTTCTCAACTGCTGGGCTGGTAGTCGGCGTCCCTGACCATGTAGACCAGCCAGGCCCAGAGCTCGCCGATCTCATAGGCCGCCCGGCCGTCGCGGAAGACCTCGATATAGGTCCTGCCGTCCATGGTGGGATGTGATAGCGCCGCCTGGTGGCTGATGATGACCGGGGCCACGGGGATGTCGAACTCGGCCACGCCCTGACGCGCCTCGCGGGTGATCGAGGGTTCCGTGCCCTCGCGCCGCGCCAGGGGGCAGGCGTTGAGCACGATGCCGGCTCGGGCCTTCGCTTTCTTGACGATCTCGACGGTGCGCTGCGTCGAGCGCAGGTCGATGGGGCTGGGCCGGCAGGGGATCAAGGAGGGGCCGGCCAGCCCCGCCACCATCTCGGCCACCGGGCCGGCCTGCGGGGGCGTGTCGAGGATGGTCATGCCGATGTCGCGCTTGGCGGCCTGGTCTAGGGCGTCGACCAGGTGGCGGGGATGGCATTCCGCCAGCGCCGGCACCTTGTCCTTGCGCGCCCGCCACCAGTCACCGGCCGAGCGCTGGGGATCGATGTCGATCAGCGCCACGCGCTCGCCGGTCAAGTGGGCGTGCACGGCGAGGTGGACGGCCAGGGTGGTTTTGCCGGCGCCGCCTTTTTGTGACAGGAGAGCGAGGACTTTCATGTTGGGCCCAAGTGTTGTCTCTCTCTGGCGGCCGGGTTCAGAACCCGGCCTCGGCCAGGTGGTTCTCGATGAAGGCGCGGGCCGCCGGCCAGGTGTCGGCCCGATGGTGGCTGTCCTCGGCCGGCTCCAGCAGGCGGGCCAGGCGCGGGTCGGCGACGAAATGCAGCCGGATCACGCGTTCGGCTGCCCGGGCCACCGAGGTGTGGTTGTGCGGGATGTCGTCGATAAACAGCACCGGCGCCTGCACCTGTTCCGCCAGCACCCGCACCGCCGGCCCTTTCATGCCGGAGTTGGCGATCAGGGGATAGTCCATGTTGTTGTTGCGCAAGCTGCGCTGGCGGGCCGCGAAGGAATCCTTGGGCACGTTCGAGAGCACCACGACCTGGGCCCGCTTGGCCAGTGCCGCCAGGGCCTCGGCGGCGTCGGGCACGGGATCGAGCTGTTCGGCACGGGCATCGAAGAAATCTTGCAAAAGCGCGTGCACCTCGTCCTGGTCCAGCGCTCTTTTGCTTTCACGGTCGCGCACGTTGCCGGTGAGCGCGAACGAGGCCCAATCGAAATAGCAGTCCCTCTCCTCGATGAAGGCGACGAAGCCGGCCATGAATTCGAACAACACCTCGTCGGCGTCCGAGATGATCAGCGGCCGGCCCGGGTCGAGTTTGAGCGCCGCCAGTTGCGCCGCCACCTCTGGCGGCGGTGGGCGCGTGCTGGCGTTGCTGCCCTGACGGCTCATGGCAAAACCATTTCCGGCGCCCCGCCGGGCAGCCGGGCGCGGGCCTGGCTGGGCTCCTCGGGGGCCAAGCCGGCGTCCTGGCAAAAGGCCACCAGGCGGCCGTCGTGCTCGAGCAGAAAGTCGAGAACGCCGCCGAGCAGCGCCGGATCGCCGGCCAGGTGGCGCAGCGCCTCGGGCCTCAGGCCGCTGCGGGCCAGCAGCCGTTCGAGCTCATCGGCGTCGGCGGCGATGAAGGCGAGCGCCTTGAGAGCAATGGTTTCCGCACTTTCCGGAGTCATGACAATTCCTGGACAAATCCTACGCTGGTAGCGAGTAAACCCCTGGCAATTCCCCTCACCGTATAGCTCCTCCATGGGACGGCTTTGGCGCGAGGGTAACCGAATCTTTCGCCAGGCGCACTAGGGCCTGTTGACAATTAGCGCATGGCAATGATGGTGGCGGCGAGGTTCAAGTTTGCGGCGTAGCTGGTATCGGTCTTGTCGTAGCGGGTGGCGATG
>Ga0187833_10001827_pt1 | contig 23688 bp, 19 predicted proteins | sample ETNtaG_37_FD_167968 | JGI IMG/M metagenome (GOLD analysis project Ga0187833, IMG submission 167968) | Marine microbial and viral communities from oxygen minimum zone, Eastern Pacific Ocean - ETNP2014_SV_400_PacBio MetaG (Illumina Assembly) | ecosystem: Environmental > Aquatic > Marine > Hypoxic...
CAAAACAACTTTTTTGTTTCTCTGTATCAATATTTTGATCAATTCTGTCATATCGAATGGAATATTCTTGGGAATATATCGTAAAATTTCTTTTTGAATTATATAAACACCAGAATTAATGGTGAAGCTGTATTCGGGTTTTTCGTGAATGGATTCCACTTCACCACCTTTTTTAAACTTGATAACACCATAAGGAATTTTATAATGTCGAATAGGAGCTAAAAGAGTCAAAACTGCTTTGTGATCTTTATGATATTTCACAACCTCCTCAAAGTCAGCTTTGACAATCACATCACAGTTCGTAACAATAAAAAGAGAATTCATGTTCTTTCCCAGAAGGCTCAAACTTCCAGCAGTGCCAAGAAATGTTTTCTCTCGAACATATTTCACCTCATAATCTTTTTCTAAATTGTTAAAATAAGATTCGATCACCTCTTTCTTATGATTCAAAGTTAAATAATATTCCTTAATCCCTTGCCTTAGAAATCTATCAATAATAACCTCGATAATCGGTTTATCTCCTATGGGAATCAATGCTTTAGGAAGAATTCTTGTAAAAGGATCTAAACGCTCTCCCATGCCACCCGCCATGATAACAACAGGAATATTAACTACACCCTTCTTAAAAGGAAGGCCTTCTTTATCTGAAAACATCTGATCCCATGTTACATAATCAACAACCTTCTTATTTCTATCGACAATGGGGACTAACTCAGCTTTTGTTTCCAAGATAATTCGTTTCACCAGTGAAGGAGTATAATCTTTCTTTTGAATACTGATGGGTTCTCTGTTATAAACATCCTTGACACTATTATCAATGCTTTGCCCGCTTAAGATATATCGCCTTATATCGCCATCCGTGACAGAACCAAGAAGCTTTTGTTTTTTATCCGTAACAAGAAGAACTCTACTCGCTGCCTGAGTTAATTGCTTCAAGACTTCTTTAATAGTTTTTGATTTATCAATTAATATATCTTCTAGCATTTATCGAAGAATCCTTTTTTGAGCGTGTTATTAAGTTGTACTGTCTTTAACTTCTCCTTAATCTTATAGGCACTTCTTCCTGCCCCATAAGGATGTTTGAATGTTTTCAGCTTTTTCTGAAAAGGTTGAGAATAAAGTATACGAAGTGATTTAAGAATATCTGACTTCTTAGGTGCACAATCAAGTATACTTGCTACACGAGGACGACCCTTTTGGCGATCCCCAATATTAATTGTACCTTTTTTAAAGCAAGGGGTTTCAATCATTCCACTCGAAGAATTTCCCACCACAGCATCAACATCCTTGATCAGTGATAAATACCTTAATGACCCTAAAGAAGGAAAAGCATATGCCTTTCCTTTAGATTTCTTGACAAATGTGTCAATTTTCCTGTTTATGATACGTCCATATACATCAGCATTCGCTCTCGTGAAAATCATATGTGTATCTTTTAATTCTTTTAAAGCTTTCAATAATTCATCAAATTGTTTCCCACTAGTGTCTCTTTCTAATGTCACAGGGTGAAAAGTAATCAAGAGGTTGTGTTTGTTAAATTTAATGTCTAATTCTTTTTCCAATTGAGACCTCGAAAGCAATTGTCTTCTCCCGATATTATCCAAAGCAATTTCTCCTACATCAAATACTCTTTCGGGATCTTCACCCAGCTGGATTACCCTACGTCTAGCTTCTTCATTGGACACAAAATGCCATTGGCTCATCTTCGTCATTGAATGCCGAAAAGCATCATCAATGACACCCAGAGTCTTATCCCCTCCTCCAATATGAGCAACAGGAATACACATGACATGTGCTGCAACAACAGCACTCATCAATTCAAAACGATCACCTAATCCAACAACAATATCTGGAGACAATCGTTGAAACGTACCCGCAAAACCACCCATCAATTTTCCCATGGATTTAACAATATCTTTTGCTTGATCAGAATTAAGCAGCCCTCTAACTTTAGCTTTGATTGAAAATCCTTCATTATCAATTTCTCGATATGTTAAACCAAACTCTTTTAACAGATGCATCCCTGTAACAACAAGTTGTAATGACAAATATTTATCTCCCTGGATTTCTTCTATCAAGGGTTTCAAGATCCCATAATCCGCTCGAGATCCCGTTATAACACAAATTTTCCTTTTCATAATTCTATTATCTCATCAGGTTGAAAATCACGGATAGCTGTTTTTCCAATAACATTATGCCACTGCGAAGGATTAATTCCTCCCCCCGGTCGTTTGACTGTTATATTTTCCTCACCTATAATCTCACCTTTAGTGATTTTCCGACCTGCAACAATTGACTTTCTGATAAATGGAATATTCTCTTTCTCACTGTCTGAAATCATCTTGATCCCATCACCTAATGCCAATTCAACATTTCTAATAGCTTTAACCATCATTACAAATTCATCCGGCTCAAGAGAGATCTTATGATCAGGCCCATCCATATTTTTATTCAAAGTAAAATGTTTTTCGATAACGCGGGCTCCTAATGCAACGGCTGCGATAGGAACTTCAATGCCCAGACTGTGATCCGAATACCCTGTGGTCACACCAAATTCTTCCCTAAGAGTCAACATAGCTTTCAGATTAACATCAGAGTAAGGAGTCGGATAGGCAGTACTACAATGTAAAAGTGTTATCTCATCCTTCGCCAACCCACCGTCTAATAACACAGTCATAGCAGCCTGAACTCCTTCTAAGCTTCCCATCCCAGTTGATAAGATAATTGGTTTACCGAATTGCACAATTTTTCGCAAATAGGGTAAATCCGTCAATTCAGATGAGCCAATTTTAAAAATATCTTGAATCGTATTTAAGAACGTTGCACTTTCAATTTCATCAGCCGTTGAGAAGAATATAATATTCTTCTCATCACAATAAGTTTTCAATTTTTGAAAATCCTCAAAGGAGAGCTCATGCCTCTTTAGCATCTCATACTGGCTTTCTTGGTCCATCACATCCTCTTTCTGGTAAGGCACTTTTTTCGACTGACGTGTAATGATTTTTTCCGTTTTCCATGTCTGGAACTTGACGGCATCCGCGCCTACTGCAACAGCGACATCAACAAGCTGCAGAGCCAGATCAAAAGAACCATTATGGTTTACGCCTGCTTCAGCAATGATAAATACTTTATTCTTACCAATCATTCTTTCTCATTATCCTGGCTGGATTTCCATGCACAATCACATTATCCGGAATATCTTTGGTAACTACTGAACCATCTCCCACGATACAGTTATTCCCGACACTTTTCTTAAAGCCGATAGAAGCGCCGTCGGCTATAATCGTATTATTCCCGATACTTTTCCCTGCCATGCTTACATTACCTGCAATCAAAACATTATCCCCGATGACCTGGTCATGATTTACTGCGGAAAAACTGTTGATTATGCAATGATTCCCAATCTGAGCACCATTTGCTATTTTGGTATAAGCTTCAATAATATTTCCTCTTCCGATTTGAGCATGCCTAGATATAGTAGCAGTCGGATGGATGATATTAGCTGCTGTCAAAAATGTATCAAGACATGTGTAGAGATTATATCTAAGTTTCATACTGCCCACGCCCAGAATATATCCCTTAATATCGGCATTCTCAGGCAATAGATTCCTTATCCCATCATCTTTACAGACAACAGGATATCCGTAAATTTTCAACTGCAGTTCCTCATCACTACTGGTTGTTAAGCCAAAAATAGCATACATATTCTGCTCTTCAATATTATCAATAACCATACGGGCATGTTCGCCGCATCCTATAATTATAATTTTCTCTTTTTTCATATCCTTTCTCAACTGCTTTAATCATCCGTGCCATCGAGATACCATACGCGCAGCAGTCCATCATCATCAACTTCTGCGGTTCTCGGCAACACCCAGTTCGGATTCCAGGCAAGCCTATCTTTATAGGAAAGGGCCGACTGAAGCAGAAGCCTGTTACGGGAATCCTTTGTAAGAATAGTACCGTCATAAAACGTTATTTTTCCAATATCAGTCATCGCAGCATACATGGGCTTAACACGTCCCGAAACGAGGCCACTGTTCACTAGCTTCTTTATCAGGCGCAATCCCTTAGCAACCGTTGTCCTTAGATGATGGCTGCCTTTCAGGGGAATGGAATGAAAAAGATAGTGAGCCTCAATATCATATTCCCGCATCTTATCGTATAAATCCATTAATATATCGGTGTTATCGTTGACACCTTTCAGCAAAACATTCTGTGAATATATCTTTACGCCCATTTCGGAAAATGCCTGTATCTTATCAACTGTTTCCGGGAAAAATTCAATGGGATGGTTGATCTGCGTTGCCAGTTCAAAACGTATCGAAGGTTTCTCTCTAAATATTTCAAATACATTATTATCTATTCGATTCGGATCCTGAGTTAAGAGTCTCGTTGCAATTCTGAATATTTTCACATTCGGCGCATATTCGATCATGGATTCCATCAGATAATGCAATTTCTGCGGTACGATGAGCGGATCTCCGCCCGTAATCAAAACTTCCTGCAATTTATCGCGCAGCATCGGTGAACCACAATATTTTGCAATTTCAGTCATCTGCTTTTCTTTCAAGGTAAATATCTCATAATTGGCGCGCAGGCAATATCGACAGTGAGCAACGCAGACTGTGGTCGGCGCTATAACCAGACTCCTCCGGTATAAGCGCTCAAGGCCTTTGAGTTCATGCCCGTCTGCACTCACATCCAGCTCAGCGTCGTAATGCCTGAGATTGTTTTCTTCAGTATCAACATCCTCATATTCGGATTTAATGTACTGAAGAGACAGTCCCCGGTAATCATGAGACTCTTCGCCTTTCTCCTTTTTTATTGTTTCCATTTCCCTCATTAAAAAAGGTGTTATCTTTTCTGGAAACATTGTTTTTAATATTCTTTCAGTCATATAGCATAACTTTCTGCCAAATAGATTATTTAACTAAACTGGACCATAAATCAGACACCATTTTTTTAAAATGTTGCAACAGACATAAGGTTGAGATTGAGAGAAAGGGGCTGTATTGAATTGAAACTATTTCCTAACAGACAAGCTTGATTCTTCAATGCTATTTATGGCTTCTAAAATTCTTCTTTTATCCATAGGAGCATCACAATACTCCTGTTTGGTTTTATCAATATTTTAATTTGGCCGAAAGTCATGTATTATGCTACCATACTTTCCTATTTATTTTTTCTCAATAATCGAGATGGGTTCCCAACATAAACTCCACCTTCTGGCATATCCTTGACAACCACGGATCCTATGCCGATGGTAACATCGTTCCCTATCTGTATTGAATCTCTCACACTTACATTGGGAGATAAAAGACAATTTTCACCCACAGTAACATTCCTGCTTATAATCACGCCGGCAGTTATCATAGTATTCTTATGAATACTACTGCTTCCTCCGATTTGCACCAGATCATCTATTTTTACGTTATCATGAATAATTGTTCTATCAACAAAAGATTTTTCAATTGAAGTATTTGCCCCAATCCAGACATTATTGCCAATAACAATTTCTCCGATCTGCGGGCCGTGAATAAGGATTCCGTCTTCATCGTATTCAAAATCGAATCCTTCGCTGCCGATAGTCGTATTATCCTTTATCAGACAGTGGCTGCCAATTTTCACCCGTCCCGAGATCACTACATTATTAAGAATCTTCGTATAATTACCTACTGAGACTTCTGGCCCTATTATAGTATGCTCGCCGATAAATACACTTCTGCCCAATAAATCCTGTCGATGTACCGTTGATGATTTGGCAATAGTAACAGAATCAAATTCAATATAGAACTCATTGACCACTTTCATAAATGCGCTCCTGGGAACTTTTGTTACAATGTATGATAGGGCATTGTTTGGCAAATCAATTTCTTCATTTGATAATATCAAAACGTTTCTATGTTTTCGTAACAGTTCAAACGGCAAATCAGCGCATTCATCGACATAAAAGAAAGAATTATCGCTGATGTCACGCGACGAGGACGGATTATTAACAATAAAATCCGACCCTTCTAATCGCGAATTTAAAAACCCGGCGATTTCTGATGCATACACATCAGGTGATTTCAATTTGTACATGGCACCCTCTCCCTATAATGTTCTTAATACTTTTTGCGACTTACCTTCGACCCTGGGTAACACACCCTCTTGTACAAACTCTACAGTTGGTGTTATTTCCAGATGTCCAACAAAATCATCGATAATTTTCGCTTTTAATGTTTCTTCGCTTATTTGATTTCCCTTTTTCATCTCAAGTAATAATTTAATTGTATCAATTGGATTATTCTTATTTACTAACACCTGATACGATTCCGTGATAAAACCAATATTTTTATTAATAATCTGCTCAATATTACGGGGGAACAGATTCAATCCTCTGATGACAAGCATTGTGTCAGTTCTCCCTAGAACCTCAAATCGAAACACGGATTTCCCGCATTCGCACTCTCTGCCCAGTATGGCAATAATATCGCCGGTGCGATACCTGATAAGGGGCTGTGTTTCTCGGTATAAACTAGTAAGAATCAGTTCACCAACAACACCTTCTTCTATAGACAATGATTCTTGACTTTGTAAATCAACTAATTCAGGATACAATACTTTTTCTCCGAAAAAATGCAATCCGTTTTGAAATGAACATTCAGCCCCAAACATACTCAGCACTTCGGACATGCCATAATTTGCATTCATAGCCTGAAGCCCCCAGGTATGTTCAATGATTTTTCTGAAATCCTGGTCCTGTAGTCCGGACTCAGCACCAAACAATCCTAACCGTAAATTAAGATTACTCGGCTCCATGTTGAATTCTTCTTTCATGATATGTTCTAACTTTGATAAATATGACGGTGTGCAATGTATAGCAGTAGCTTTTAATTGAAGAATAGTCTCTATTAATTTACGTGAATTCCCCACCCCGAAAGGAATTACCCCTGCTCCAGCTTTTTCCAGACTCTGGTGATCGGTATATCCTCCGGCCCACATGTTGTAATTCAAACAATGAACAACGAGATCACTCCTCCTCAACCCGGAACTTATAAAACAATCTGCCCCCACCTCGATTGTACGCTGAATATCTTTCTGTGTGAGAGCAATCATTACGGGTTTATTAGTTGTTCCTGATGTCTTATGAATTCGTAAAATATTCTGTATTGAAACGCAGAGATTGCTGCCAAAAGGCGGATAATGTTCTTGATCAGAAAGTATTTCATCTTTTGTCGTAAATGGCAGCTTATTGAAATCCTCGATTGTCTTAATCTTTCTAACAGATTTAAGTTTATTCTTATAATATTCACTGTTATCAATGACATACTGATACTGTTTTTTTATTTTTCCCAGTATATCAGATTGAATTGAGATTGCCTTATTAAGCATTGGATAAAGACTTAATCACAAAATTGACTTGATCTTCACTGATATTCACGCTGGATGGAATACTTAATGTCTTGGCTAAAAGATCTTCTGCTTTTTCAATTTTATAACTCTGACAGTGTTCATAAGGTTTTTGCAAATGATTTAAATGCCATATTGGACGGACTTCAATATCATTTTGCAGCATATCTGCCATTAATTCATCCCTGTCTTTTCCATAGATATTTTTATTAATCTGTGTTGGTATCATCCAGTGATTATTATCAGCATAACCTGGTACATTCGCAACATGTAAACCAGGAGTTAAATTAATTTTCTCTTTATAAATTAAGAACACATGCTTCTTTGCTTCTAAGAATTTAGATAGTTGTTCTAGTTGTGCTACACCCATACCGGCCTGAATGTTCGTAAGCCTGGAATTATAACCTACTTCATTGTGAATATACTTCACTCCATCATCCTTTGCCTGGGTTGTCAGATACTTTGCTTTTTTGGCTAATCCCGGATCATCTGTAAGGATCATACCACCTCCACCAGTGGTAATCATCTTGTTACCATTAAACGACAAGCAGCCTAGCGTGCCTATTGTTCCTGCATGCTTACCTTCAATATTACCTGAAATATAACGAGTTCCCAAGCTTTCAGTGGCATCTTCAACAATCTTGATATTCCTATCATGGCAAATGTCCAGAAAAGGCTCAATGTCAACTGCATTTCCAAAAACATGTACTGGAATAATAGCAGCTATTCGTTTATTCGTTAATTTGTTAATGGTGTATCCACTTTTATATTTGGTACATTTATGTATGAAATTGATTGTCTTCTCTACATCAATATTGAAAAATTCATCTGCATCCATGAATACTGGATTTGCATTTAAATATCTGACCACATTTACTGGTGCAATAAACGTAAGCGTAGGCACAATTACTTCATCACCCGGTCTAACACCTGCCAATTGTAATGCTATATGCAAGGCTGAGGTCCCATTCACACAAGAAATGGCATATTTAACCCCTGTATACTCTTTTATTTTTTCCTCAAACAAATCAACATATCTACCAATCGAAGATACCCATCCGGTATCTAAACATTCTTTAATATACTTCCATTCGTTGCCTTGTATAGATGGTACAGAAAGGGGAATCATTTAAATGTTATAATTCTCTGATTTATATAAACCAATGTTGGATTTAATCCAACTAATAGTTTCTTTCAAACCTGTTTTTAAGGTATACTTAGGACTCCAATCCGTGTTTTCCAAGATTTTAGTATTATCACACAAAAGCTGCTCAACCTCACTTCCTTTAGGACGGATTCTTTTAGCTTCCTCAAATATTTTTATGTTTACATTTAATAATGAAGCTATCTTTTTTGTTAATTCGCCGATAGTAACCTCTTCATTCATCCCAACATTAGTAACTTCACCATAAAGTTTGTCTGACTTGGAGATTTCAATAAAACCACTACAAGCATCCTTTACAAAAGTAAAATCTCTTGTTGGCCTAAGGTTTCCTAAGTTGACAGTATTATTAGCTTTGAGTAGCTGAGAAATAACCGTTGGAACAATGGCGCGTGCTGATTGCCTGGGCCCGTATGTATTAAAAGGACGAACAATCTTAATTGGCACATCGAATGATCGAAAATAACTGATTGCAAGCTGGTCAGCAGCAATTTTTGAAGCAGAATATGGTGATTGGCCCACCATGGGATGTTTTTCGTCAATTGGTACATACTGGGCACTACCATAAGTTTCACTCGTAGACGTAACTATTACATTTTCCAATTCTAGTTGCCTTGCAGATTCCAGCACATTATATGTTCCTTCAACATTGGTTCGGATATAGGCCAGAGGTGAAACATATGAATAAGGAATGCCAATCAGTGCTGCCAAGTGAAAAACAGTATCGCAACCCTTCATCGAAGAATAAACAGAATCATAGTCACGAATATCGCCGAGAACTACTTCTATGTCGTTCTTATAATGGGATTGTTCTAACCAACCACAATCGTTATTCGGGTTGTAACGGTCAAACGCTCTTACGTTATATCCAAGGTCAATGCAAATTTCAGTAAGATGTGAGCCAATAAAGCCAGTGGCGCCAGTAACTAAAATCTTTTTCTTACGAATGTCCATCTCTTATTTGCCTAACCCCTGAAGCTCTGCCATTTGTTTAAAAGAGCCTTTCAGATCAATTAACTCCACGTATGCTCCCTGTTCAACGACATGTCCATTCTCAAGGACATAAATCCAATCAGTCTTAGCAATGTTGATAAACGGTGAGCAATAATAACTATTGTTGTCTGGTAGACAATTTTTCTTATAGCTTCCTGGATAAGAATTTCAGATTGGCTATCCAGAGAACTTGTAGTTTCATCTAATATAAATAGTTCAGGCTTTCTCAATAATGCAAGAACCCCAAAATAACCTTAGCAGTCCCAAGACTCTCCCACAATACTTCCATTCGGAAAACCAACCCACATAAGATTCATTGTCATAAATAACTAATATTCTCATCTTAAGAAACTTCTGAAAAACTAACAAAGCTAATACAGATATTTACCTTTAGACCCAAAGAACTATCTTTATAAAAGCGTTTCTTCGTATTCACATAAAACCTTTTCCGGTCTATCAGCCAACCTCACCTTTCCTGCTTCTAGCCAAATTACGAGATCACACTGTTCTACAGTCTTTAATCTGTGTGCAACAATAATCAGTGTCTTGCTTCCTCTCAGTGTACCTATGGTATCCTGGATTGCCCTTTCACTTTTTCTGTCAAGAGAACTTGTAGCTTCGTCAAAAACCATTAATTCAGGTCTGGTATAAAGAGACCTGGCAATAGCCACTCTCTGCCGCTGCCCTCCGGAGAGACGCACACCGCGTTCACCAATAAGGGTATCTATTCCCTGTGGCATGGTATCTAAAATATCCTGCATATAGGCCATTCTGCTGCATTCTAAAACAAAACCCCTGTCAATTTCGGAAACTTCCACCCCAAAAGCTATATTCTCTGCAATACTTCCGTCAAAAATATAAGGGGACTGGGGAACGTAACCGAGTTTCTTCATCCAAGCATAATGATTTAATATATCTAACGGATAACCATCAATCACTACCTGTCCTTTGTCTGGCCTGAGCAAACCGATAATAATATCTACCAAAGTGCTTTTGCCGACTCCGGAACACCCGACAACTCCAACTGTTTGCCCTTTTCTAATACAAAAGTTGATATCTGTTAAAACATATTTTTTTCTGTTTTGATAAGCAAAATGGACATCTTTCAATCGAATTTCATTGTCGAAGGTTAAGCCCTCAAAAGAATTATTATCTAGGTTTGGAGGAAAAACAGCATTTTGCTCAATATCGTTAATATGCCTCATTTCCACTCGAATATATGGCAAAATATTACGAATTAACATAAAACCATTCATAATCCTGGTCGTTGCCGGTAAAATCCGCCAAGCAGCTACTATAAGCAAGCCAATAAAACCTGTTACTTCCACCATAGAAATTTTTGCATAAAAAAGCATAAATACAGCAGTACCTGATAGCATAGCAAAACCTATTGTTTCTAATAATCCTTTGGGTATTTTACCAAAAAAATTTCTCATACCCTGAATACGCGAAAGATGATAGGCGGCTTTTTCAAAGTTTGTTAGAAAAGATGTCTGTCCTGAGACTTTTACATCTTTTATACCATGAATCCCCTTGGTCATCTGCCTATTGATAGATAGATCGTATTCCTTGCACTTCTCTGCCTCCCTCTCCTGTAAATGGTGAATCTTCTTGTAAATTAAATAAGCGGTAATTCCAGACAGCACAAATATGATTGTCGACACATAGGGGTTAACCAAAAGAAGGATTACTAATAAAAATAATGTTAATGATATATCGCTCATTATTATTAACGCAGCATTAATAAAATGAAATCCAATATAACTCCGCCACTGCAGTGCAAGAATAATATCCGCGGAATTACGATTTAGATGCCATTGATAAGGCATGTGAATAAATCCATTGAAAAGCACAGCGCCAAAATATGCATCAATAGCTGCGGCGAAACGTGCAACCAAGTATAATTGTAAACTTTCCAGCACATTCTTTATTCCCACCAAAAATACTATTAAAAAACTTAAAAATATCATAATACCCTTCGGGCTTGTTAAAAAATCCATCTGCAAGACACCTTGGGCAATAACGATATATTTTGAGTTTAAAATCTTTTCCGATGAAGAAAATGCAACGGCAAAAAGAGCTATAGAGCCTGTACTAATAGTTGCAATAGCCGACACAAATATAATATACATAAAGAGTAACCAGAACTGCACTCTTCGGTTACCGGGAAGACGACCAAAAATTTCCCCAAAGACATTTATAAAAGATTTTGTTATTATTTTATTTACCATGATGAGCTTTCTGATACTAAAGTTTAAGTATTAAGCAAAACTCCTTCAATTTTCACTACAAACCACAGGATGGCCTTTCTCGATTTCATTACGTATAAGCCTGTATATAACTTGAGGATTAAGAGAAGATGGGCCCAAAGTGCATAATACCTTCTTTTTGATACGCATGTTATAGTACTTTGGACTCTATCCAAAAATGATTCAACAATCTGTTAACAGTATTAATTTTTTCTTTTATTTCAAACTCCTTTAAGAACCGATATTGAACATACCACCAGTAATGATTATTGCCCTACACATTGCATTGAAAGTGCATAGTTTTAAACTAGCGTACTGATACAATAAATTACTCATCACATCTCCAGCAATTCCTGGTTCTGTCGTAGGAATTCAGCTCCTATACGAACTGGACTTCCTTTTACAGGATGTCCTGGTGGAAATAATTCCCAAAATGCCTTTTGTAATTCCTCATCTTCGTCATGTGGTTTCCATGTACCATCTAACCTGGCATTCATCTCTTGCGCTAAAGCAAGGATTTCATCTGGATTGTTTTCTACGACTTCAATACCCTCATCTTCGAAATACTGTGATTTGAACCATCGATCAGCACCCATTGCAACAACTTGGAAAAAAGTGAGAAAACGTTTAGACTCAAAATACCGATATTTTTTGGGTATAACAATATCATGAGCCATTGTGGTGGAACTCCCTATCGGGACCAAATTTGCAAGAGCACAGGGAACATTAAATAGGCGAGCCAAGTGAAATATACCAGCAGTATCACCGAGGAAGAACTTGCAATGACCCATCAGGTAGACATCAGCAAAATCTGTTCGATATCTTGATGCATAATCTATCACACGAGGGTGATAAGAATTGATCGCCTTTTGGACTACGGCCCCCATCCGAAGAGCCCACAATCCCTGCTCAGCAAGAAACTCTGATGCCGTTAAATAATTACTAATATCATTATCTCTGTAGTCATGATACATCCACTCTTTACGTGTTTGAAAATGTTGAATCTTATCTAAATAAGTTTTGTCTCGTGCACAAAAGCATATATATGATTGTCCCGGAAGGATCCCTAAGGACAGTAAGAACTCTTCACCTCGCTTGATTTCATTCTCGATAAAACTCAGTTGTGGAGGGGAATGATTCCAGACATCATAGGAATAAGGTCCTGCCGTACTAAGATCAGCCCATATCGGACTTTTGGGGAAAAATGATCTAATAAGCATAAATACGGTATATATCAGATTATTTTCCAGAACCGGCATCTGCCTTTTAATCATTGTGAGAAGCTGCCTGTTAGCTGGGTTACCTGAAAGAAACAAAATTCCTTTGTTCGATTGTTTTATTGCAGGATATTGACGTCGCAATCGAAATTCAGTATTTGCCGCAAGATGACCAACCCGACAACTATTTAATATCCCTATTTTTACAGGAACTAAGAATCTTAAAGCATAAAGCAAAATAAAGGCAGCAAAACTAATTAAGAGCATTATATACTTTGCTGCTTTACGGCATATTAAATACAGGCGAGCTTTAGTATCCGCATTGAGGAATTGATTACGACTCTTAATCAGATCAGTCTTTATATATTCTGATAAACGAGAATCCATATTTATCAATATCTGGACTTCTATTTTAGATGGAAATAATATAGAAAATATCTACTCCCAATTCATCTAACATTTTAATTCTTTCTGGATTCAAAGTAGAGGGACTTAGAGTGCATAATATCTTTATTTTTCTATAATTGCTTTTCATATTATTTTAACCTTTTTCAGAATGACTTTACTACTCCCTCCAGGACAATGTAAAAATTTCATAGTGACAAGTAGTCTGGCACTCATTTATTTTTCTTTTATTGTAAACCTATCAATGACTTCGTTATCATTGAAGCATTTTTCTTCTGTTTTTCTTCTAATAAAGGCGGCAGAAAAGCATGTCCATTGAGCCTTCTCCATAAGTAACGATAAAAAATACAATATCGTTTAACAATCTGTTTTGGAAATGTCAGGATAGCTGTCCATAAAAGTCCGTATTTAGCACATATGTATAAGATATTCATGGGATGAAAAACAGCTGCGTTGGCAGTTTGCATGTCTCGCAGAGAATGATTTGATACAAAACGGTCATACCATCGCACACGCCATAACTGCAAATCAAGATAAAACCATTTATAAAGGTAAGTAGCATTCCATGTATAATCTTTTAGAGGAATACTTCCGGTACTTTCCACCAGTGCGGCCTGAAGAACTTTCAGATGAGTGCGAGGGTGAAAGTAATACAGCAGAGATTGCCATTCCGCTTTGTTCGGGATCAGGATAGCAGGAAACAGCAATAATCTGTTCCAGGTATTATCCTGTTTGTACAGAATTGGCTCATAATGATATCTTTTATATAATTGAAAGGATACTCCCTCTATAACAAAGGCATCAATTGAATTAATTGACTGCTTCCATTTATCCGTTACTGCTTTTGGGTCAAGATCATTGACAGGTTTCCTATTCGTTATATCTCCCCACCAAAGCTTGCCGTCGAAAGTGCTTTGCAGCATAGTCTCTGAAAACTCTACGTCTAACCATTGAGCAAGATTTCTCATAACAAACTCCTTATTTCCATACATACTTTCCATCCTTATCGAGATGATTTGGCCCTCGCGAAGAGAAGAACTCAAGTGATCAAGTGTATCATAGTGGAGTTGGGAAGTTAGGCGGTAATTCCTACCCGTGTAAATTATAGAGTCGGTTTCATTCAATTTGCTATCTCCGACTATTCTGTTTGACCGAAGAGTCGAATGCATACTTGCCAAAGGATTTCTAATCATATTAATTACCTTCAAATCCGGAAAATCTTCCGACAATTCTTTTAAATAGAGAGGATAATGGATATGGTAAAACAAAACTGTTTTTGCATTAATGTCCTCTCCTTTGCAAATCGCATAAGCATAGTGAACAGCAAGAAGAAAAGTTTTTCTACACACAGGAAGTCCGCTAAGAAGAGTTTTTAATGCCTTCCGGAAGAGATTCTCATCAATTCTTACATATTCATTATGTTCCTGTCCAAGTCTTTCTAACCCAGATAGACCTGCCACTTTGCGAGAATCGAGTACGGAAGCGTGTTTTTCGCAAAATATATCAATGAAGCGTTTCCATGAGAGGTTGTTATAAAATTGACAATGCCAACTTTTCCAGTGAGGATAGAGATACATTAAAGGATATCCTGGAATCATTAATATATGGTCGTGATTATCAAGAAAGCTCTGTAATATTTTTGTCCCTGCCCGAGCGGACGACGCAAGTGCAACAACCTGAGGCTCCTTAATATCAGTAAACCGTGGAATTTCAATTTGTTTTGACGACATTCTCTCTGCTGAAGCCATTGAGATCAATAATATTTAAACATACATTAAATTCAATTAACATTTTCTACAAACACAATAAATACTGCTATGTCTACATGAAATATTTACAAAAAACCTCATGTGCTTCCAGACTAAACGTGATCCTTCGCTAACAAATCTGCTATTTCTCTCCACGATATTACAGTCATATCAAATTTACAACCATTTATGGTCAGATCTTTAACCACATCATTAAACACATAATGAATTTTGTATCCGGTTTGTCTAAATATAGCATTGGCTGAGTTTATATCTCCCTCCTCAAGAAAACTGTATCCATGACGAATACCCAATAATGCCTTCAATTTCTTTTCAGAAACAAGTTGTTCTGTACTTATTTCTTTTCGTTTATACGCTCTCACCACAAAAAAAGAACCCACACATAATACATTCACAACACCCTCCATTAAATGCTCTATCGCCTGTCGTGGTGTAGCAACAATAGGAACACCATGTCGATTAAAACTTGTATTAAGAATCAAAGGGATACCAGTAATTTTATAAAATTCAGAAATTAATTTATAATACAAAGGATTATCTTCTTGTTTCACAATTTGTGGGCGTATTGTCCCGTCCACATGAACAGCAGCCGGAATCTTTTTCAAACTGCAGTCCGTAGCATCAAAACCCATCGTCATATAAGGATTATAGACCGGGGCTTGAAGAAACTCATCAGTATATTCTGCTAATATGGATGGTGCATAAGGCATAAACCAATCTCTTTTCTTCAAAAGCTGATTTACACGTGCTTTGCTGTCAGGATTACGTGGATCAGCGAGTACACTGCGTTTCCCAAGGGCACGGGCACCAAACTCACCTCTTCCCTGAAACCAGCCCACAACTTTGCCATCAGCTATCTGTTTTGCTACTGTTTTAGCCAATTCTGAATCCGATAAGTTCTCATACTCTAAAGAGAAGCTGTTCAACAGGTTTTCAATTTCTTCATTTGGAAAGACAGGACCTAAATAAGGAGAGAGAGGTTCAGCATGTTTCGCTTTTTCTTGAAAATGAGTTTTGTCATATTTATAGCTTGCCCACATAGCGGCGCCTGCAGCCAATCCCATATCTCCAGCACCGGGGGGAATAAACACATCGTACTTCAAAGAAGTTCTAATTACTTTGTTAACAATAATATTCTGAAAAAATCCACCTCCAAGGGCTAAAGATTTAAAATCTATTGAATTATTATGCACCATCCTGGCTATACTTTCATGAGCAAGATCTTCTACAAGCTTCTGACCGGTTGCAGCTATTGTTTCAGGCAGGTACCCTCTTGTAATCACTTCTAATGTAGGACAAATATCTTTGGTGAGATATTGAACAACTTTGTAAGGCTTAAATCCATCGTGTGAAAACTTTTCCCATTTTATTTTCGGATATTTATAAACTGACTCCCCTTGGAACAGAGCATGCCCAAAATCATCAAATTCAAATAAGGAACTCATATCATCATACAGTTTTTTATCAACTCTGCCATAACCCGCTAAACCCATTACTTTCCCTTCTTCAAAGTCCGTAAAACCACAGCACCCTGTTAAGAGATAATAAAAAGTTGCCAAAGAGGGTTTTTCAAGGGTATAAAGCCTATCAAAGATGCCGTTGTTAAATACACCGAATTCCCCATAAATATTATCCTCACCGCCAGCATCAAGCGTCCAATAAATACACCTATTAAATGTGGAGCTTAAGACTGAAAGTGCAGTATGTGCCTCATGGTGGGGGCATACGACAACTTTCTTGCAGGTTATTCCAAAATACTTTTCTAATCTTTTGAATACTTCATTCTGATCTTCCAGATGATTCGGCCCACAAAGGCAAATGAGATCAATTTCTCTTGGACTAATTTTTGTGGTATATAAAGCACTTAAAATACTTCTGTCAGGAAAATATTTAGATTCCCTGTGGTTTACTCTGCTTAGTTTTTGCTCTTCATATGTATAGATCAGCTCTCCTTTTTGAACGATAGACACACAAGCATCGTGGTTTGACAATTTGTAAGACGGATAGAATGCCAGAATGTTCATTTGATTTCTCTTATGTATTATTTGAACCAGTTGAAATGCCGCTCATATAAATTACAACACCCGGATACGTAAAAATCCCAGGAAAACTTCGCATCAGATATAATCTAGACAATGTTAAGGTTATTCTTCAAATTTATGATAACAGGAATTCATTAGTAACTATATATTTTATTTTTGGTGGCAAGAACAAGACCTTGCTTAAAACTTTAATAAAGTTTATTATTTTTCTTAGTCAGCTTGAAACATAACATGAAAAGTCAAAGATTTGTTTTCTTTTTACAACCTATAGTAATATAGTAGTATGCCATTTGAGTAAAACCGGCATGGATTACTTCATCATTTGCGCAGAAAAGGAAGACATGTTCAAAATATTTTAACATTTCTTCTTCCAATGTTTCAGCAGAATAAACGTTTTCATACCCTGCTCTGGATACTTCAGATGCATAGGATTGCCCTGCAAGACTGGGAGTGCCAATAACAGAAACACCATTTTCAGAAAGATTGCCAACAATCCCTCTCATAAATATATCTACATTCTTTGGAAGTATATGTTCAATGACGTCAAAACTTACTATGGCATCATACTTCTCTGGTTTCATTTTCAAAACATCAACACATTCAAATGATATTCTTGTATCATTCCAATTACCCTTGCCTAGATTAATAGCCTGATCATCTAAATCTATTCCTTTGGCATACCCACATTCCAAAGCTAAAAGCCATGTACCCAGTCCTTCAGCACAACCTATATCCAACACTCTTTTGCCAGAACCAATCATTTTGCCTGCAAATTTATAGTGACTCATATAATTCAAAACGTTCCTTGGAGTGTTATTCCACCAATAAGAGAAATGCCTTCCAAAATAAACATTCGGATTATCCATTATTTCTTTTACAGGATACCATTTTGATCTATCATCTGAACTCATATTATTTTCCACTTAACTGTTTTCTGTTACAACCTAAAGCAATTAAATAATGTGACATTGGCATAAAACAGGTGTGTACTATCTCATCGTTGATTCCAAAAACAAATACATTATGAAACAGTCTTTCCATGCACTCCCTTAAACGCTCAGCAGAAAACATATTAACATGACCTAGCTGACTGGTTTGTGAAGCATAGGGAGTTGAAGTAATATTGGGTGTTCCAACCATGCCGATACCGTCTTTCCCTAAATTGTTATAGATAGTATCCCAAAAAAGATATTCACTACCTTCTCTTATATGTTCAACCACATCTAAGCTGACTATAGTATCAAATATTCCATAGCTTTTGCCTAGAAAATCGTCCTCAATAAACTTTACTTTGTCATTTGTCCAATTACGCTTTGCACTTTCAATAGCATCCTTATCCATATCTACACCCGTGTACTGCTGAGCAAACTCAGACAGTATTGGAGTTCCAATCCCCTCAGAGCTACCTAATTCTAAAACTCTTTTATTTCTAGAGCACATTTTGGCAGCAAATTTATATCTAGAAAGAACAAAAGCTAAGCGTTTGGGATCATTTAATAGGTTGTAAGACCAATGTTGACCTAATTCTACTTGTTTATTTCCAAGAGAATTAACTACTTTTCCCCAGACATCTTTTTCTGTTGAATCCCTCTTTTTCACAATATATTTATCCTGTTTCAAGCCTGTTACTTGTCAGCTTTGGGAAAATTCGAACAAAAATAGATTTCCCGATAACAAGATACTAAAGATTTATTATTCATGATTAAACCATTCTTCAAGCAATTTATTACTTGTAACTCCAATTTTGCGCAATCTTCATAATGCACAGATCCATTGGTGTAAATAAATAATCAATCTTCTTCTTTAAGTCTTTTACTAAAAGTGTGGTATTCTTTGGCCGTTTAAAAGGTTCGCCTAAGTCGTCTAATGATATCCGTTTTATATTACCATTATTATTCATTGCATTGGCCAGTTTTATTGCCAAATCATATCTAGACCATTTTTCTGGCGAACAAACATTAATTGTCCCCCATAAATTCTTTTCCTGAATCTTCAGAACTACATTGACTAAATCTGACGCTAATGTGGGACAGAAAAACTGATCATAAGCCGCTCGGATAATACCACCTGATGCTAAAGTACTGGCCATTTCGTCTAAAAGAGAACCATCTCCTTTTTCTAAAGAGAATACTTTACTCAATCTGATCGTTAGATACTCATGGCCACAAGTTTTCTTTATCTGATCTTCTACTTCTGATTTTTGACTTCCATATTCGACAATAGGATTCGGAGATGCTTCATCTTCATAGTTACCGGTTATCCCATCAAAAACACAATCTGTTGAGGTAAAAATAGGTTTTACTCCTTCATCAACAAGTTGTCTAATTAAACTTAGAGTACCATCTACATTTACTTTCCTGGTAAAATCTTTTTCATTTTCACAGATTGAGATATTTGGTATTGCCGCCAGAATAATAGCTTCCTGATAACCCTTCTTAGACAATTGCAAGGGTGAGATATCAGGCTCCATCAAATCCAGAAAATATTGATTACCAGGATATCGAGTAGTACCAATACAATCCGGATAAACTCTCTGATATGCCGACAAAAAGTTTTTCCCCAGGAAACCATTTGCCCCTATAACAACTGTTTTAGGCATCTTTTCAATCTCTCATTTTAATTACACATCGATCAGCTTCACCTTTTCTAACCATATCCAATGCCTTGTTTGCCTTGTCCAGACTGAATTCATGGGTTATTAATACATCCAAGGTCCTCTTCCCAGTATTTAGAAGTGTAATGTAACGTGGAACATCCAAATCAGAAATAGAGCCACCACCATGACAACAGATAAGGACTTTCTTGAAATGCAACGGCAAAGAATATATTGAGATATTACCTCCTTTTCAAGCAACATCGACAAGGATAGCAGTTCCTTTTTATTCAAAATAAATAAACTCATAATCTCCTGTGTAACCAAAATGATTATATAACCATACCCACTCTGCATCATCAAAGAATGATTCAGCAGTTAAAGCCCAACACTGCAGGTTGAATAGCTCCTGCTCATTTCGGTAGCTTTCCAGCATAACATAACCCTGCCGACCCACCCGCTCAATTTCGTATAAGGCTTTTTCCAAATCAAAAATCCTCAGGTTATGAAGACACGTCAGCGATATTACAAGGTCAAACTCATTTTCTTCAAATGGGAAGGGATCCTGTGCCCGATGAATAAACAGGCTACCCTTAATTTCCTCCCTGGCGTCAGCCAGGCCGTACCTGGAAATGTCAAAGCCGGCAATCTTTATCCCTGGCAACAATAGCTTTATTTCATACAGTAAGAACGCTTTACCACAACCCACGTCCAGCACACTGGATTCATTGGTCAAATTGTAGTTTTCTATCAGCGCTTCCGCCACAGGTTTCCAACGACCAGGCATATATTTATACCCACCGTAACCGTACCGCCGATCGCCATCCCAATAATCTGCTTCATATTCCTTAGCCTTCAACATACAGTGCACCTTTTCATCTACCATCCTGTCTATGTATGAACGGGTTGTAGATTGGTGCAACGGAGTAACGATATTTAGTAATTTACCCATATATGCTAACTTCTTAGAGCTGAGAGCTAGGAGTTAAGTGGTAAGTTCCACAACATCGTCGACACTCCTTAGTTTTTTCATTCAAATCCATCATATTACCTTTTAATGAAAATATCTTCTCTGGCAAATCCAAAAACAAAATTATACGAAACCAAGGTGTCCTTTATCTGCATCCAGATATTCCAGAACAAGTTTATTTTTTGAGTTTGCCACACAATGATGATTACAAACCTTAGCAGGATTAATTTTAAAAAAATTTTCTTTGTCGGAAAACCAGAAATCCTTAAATCTTTGCTCCTTAATAGAACCGATTAAGCCATCATCAAGATTATACGCTTTATCCTGACAGGGGTATATATTCAGATCAGCACCGATAACAGGTAGAATTTGAAGGTAAGGACACCAGTCATAATCCTTTCTGAATTTACCATCCATTTCATGGTATGAATCAAACACCTCAAAGTCTTTACTAGCAAAATCTTCTATCGCCCTTTTTACCTGCTGTTTTACGTTATTGAATATAGACTGATGATATTTGTTATTATTAGCCCCATTGTTGTCTACTATACAAGGTGATATCTTTACGCTATTCACACCGACACCTTTTATCTTTTTTATGAACTCATAAAGATGAAGGGCGTTCTTTTTATCTACAATTACACTAACCCCCAAATAACAATTTTCACCTATTTTTTTAAAATCTTCCATATTCTTCATAACCTTTGAGAATTCACCCATGGATACCCCTCTGTATCTGGAATAGCTTTCATTATCCCACCCATCAATGGATATCCTAAGCCAGGTACCACAATTAGCAAATATCTCTGCCACTTCTCCGCTTAGCCTTGCCCCATTTGTTAATGCTGCAAATTTAACAGGTGTCTCTGAAAGTTTTTTTACAGTTTCCAATAAATAGGGATAATAAAAAGGGTCGCCTCCTCCGCTGAAAGTGACGGCCTTTACTCCCATTTCGACAATGTCGTCTATTATCTCCATCATTTTTTCTCGTAGAATATAATCTTTCTTCACCATATCTTGACCAAGTTGTAAGTCGTCTGCCTTATATGCACAATACCAACAATTGTGAGCACAAACGTTTGTTGGTTTGATTCTTATGTGAATGGGTGCCATTACCTGATCTACAGTTTCAGGTAGAGAATCCACTTTTTTTTCAAAGCGGAAGATTTTCATTTTTGTATATAAATGCCCCATAATACCAGTTCCTATTTATTCAAAATAAATAACTTCATAATCTCCTGTATAGCCAAAATGATCATATAACCATTTCCACTCTTCATCATCGAGGAATGCTTCTGCAGTTAACGCCCAACACTGCAGGTTAAACTGCGGAATCTGATGATGATGATGGCTGAATACGACGTTTAGCATTCAACAGATTATTAGTTTCCTTTACAATATCATCTTTAGAAAGTCCATTTAATACCTTCATTTCCTGGTAACTACCATATCCCTGAGAAAAAACATCATTTAATCCCATTCTCTTAAAAGAATGGATTACACAATTCTCTTCAACAAGAACCTCTGCCACACAACCACCAAGTCCACCTGTTATTGAATGTTCCTCAACCGTGAGGATTGCCTGTGTTTCTACGGCAGCCTTAATGATAATTTCTCTGTCAATAGGCTTTATAGTATGAATATTAATTAGCCTTACCGAAATCCCCAATTCTTCCAATTCATTAACCGCCTGCATTACTTCATGCACGATGCTTCCGGTTGAAATAATTGTCATGTCATTACCTTCTCTAAGAGTTACACCCTTTCCTACCTCAAATTCATAATCATTTTCATATATCTTAGGTGTGCCTCCGGTTGCAAGTCGTAAATATACTGGCCCTACGATATGAGCCGCAGCATTAGTTGCTTTAACTGTTTCTAAGGGGTCGGAAGGTGAGAAGATTGTAATTTCAGGAAGCACCCTCATAACAGCGATATCTTCAGTACTATGATGGGTAGGACCTAAGTTACTGTAAACAAAGCCGACTCCGATGCCTACTATCTTGACATTCATCTTCTGCATACAAACATCATTCCTGATCTGTTCATATGCCCTGAAAGCAAGGAAATTGGCTATTGTATAGGCAAAAGGAATCTTGCCGCAAGATGCAAGGCCTGCTGCAACGCTGATCATATTAGCTTCAGAAATACCAAAATTTATAAAGCTGTCCGGAAAAGCTTCTCTATATTTGTCATATACGATAGTACCGTTGTCGGCAACCAATGCCAGGATGTTTTCATTGGATTTTGCCAATTTATGCAATGTAGAAATATAAGCATTTCTCATTCAAATTCCATCCAGAAATCACCCAGACCTAAATCCTTACTTACAATTTTCATTTCTTCGAGGTTAGGCATACGGTAATGCCATAAAGGTTCATGTTCCATAAAAGAAACACCCTTGCCTTTGGTAGTATGTGCAATCAACAAGTTAGGTCTACCTTCAACAAACGGACAAGAATTGAATACATCAAGAAGCTGGTTAACATCGTGTCCGTTTACCTCTTTCACTTCCCAACCGAAGGCTCTCCATTTCTCGGCAAAAGGTTCCAGAGAAACAATCTTATCAAGGTAGTCCATAGCCTGCTGCTTGTTAAAATCCACAATTGCAATCAGATTATCAAGCTTGTGATGAGCAGCAAACATAGCCGCCTCCCAAACTGAACCTTCCTGACACTCACCATCTCCAAGCAAAGTAAAGACTCTATACTTTGCATTATCAAGTTTGCCTGACAATGCCATACCAACTCCAAATGGAAATCCATGACCAAGTGCTCCTGTTGACGCTTCCACACCAGGAATCTTGTGCATATCAGGATGCCCACCCAGAATAGTACCACACTTTCCAAAAGTTCCAAGGTGCTGCTTGTCGAAAAACCCTTTGTCGGCAAGA
>Ga0187833_10001831_pt1 | contig 23661 bp, 21 predicted proteins | sample ETNtaG_37_FD_167968 | JGI IMG/M metagenome (GOLD analysis project Ga0187833, IMG submission 167968) | Marine microbial and viral communities from oxygen minimum zone, Eastern Pacific Ocean - ETNP2014_SV_400_PacBio MetaG (Illumina Assembly) | ecosystem: Environmental > Aquatic > Marine > Hypoxic...
GCGAACAACGGTAGTTTATCGGAAGATTCTCAAGTAAGTGTTGTCCCGTACGGATTGAAACTTCTACACGTCCCCACCGAACCCGGAGGCCCGCTAGCCGCTTAGGAGAGAAGTCTGCATAAGCCTTCGAAAACCATATTCTACGAGCTAACTAAGACAACCCACGCAGAACCGTAGTTGGAGGCGTTCTGACAACTTTCAGTGTGGCCAGTGTGCCAACCACGCCTATCAATACCGTGCCAACTGCCGGCCCAAGTATCCACAATTCAGGATTTATCTCATAGTCCAGCTGGAATATTTCTGTCTCTAGTCCATAGACAGTAATCTCTGAACCAAAGGTCGCCAGCACGCCAGCAAAAAAGCCGAGGGCACAAAATTCAATCGCCAGACTCCCTAAGATCAGCCGCTGACCGGCACCTAACGTCCTTAGAATGGCGTGTTGCTTAAACCGTTCATCCATACTCGCCTGGATGCTAGCTAGCAGCACCAGCCCGCCCGAGATTAGGATCAATACAAGGACAAGTTCAATGGCCAACGTGACCTGGGAAATAATCGTCTGTATCTGCTCTATCATGGCATCGACTTCTATGACGGTCATAGTCGGGTACTGGCTTAACAGAGTGTTGAGAAACAGTTTTTCATGCTTTTCCAGAAAAAAACTGGTCATGTATGTGGAGGGGAAATCATCAAGGGCACCGGGCGAGAACATAATGTAAAAATTGGGTTGCATGTTATCCCAGGCGACCGTGCGCACACTGGCAACAACGGCAGGAAGCTCCCTGCCCTGAATCGAAAATACCAGTTTATCCCCAACCTTAAAGCCATTGCTTTGCGCAAGATCCTTTTCCAGAGATACGAGCGCAGGTCCTTCATGGTTTTCAGACCACCATTTACCGGCAACAATCCTGTTGTCATCGGGAAGATCAGCCACCCAGGTAAGATTCCGACCTGAGCTTGCCCTGGGTCCGTCCCCCCCGGAAGCGTTATGCCACTGTTTGTCTCTTTCCGTTGAAAGTTGACCGTTAACAGATACAATCCTGCCACGAATCATCGGGTACAGTGGTTGGGACGCAACACCATTGTCATGAAACAACTGATCCATGGGTGCAACATCTTCTGGTGAAATATTGATCGCAAAATGATTCGGAGCATTTTCCGGGATTTGGGCACGCCATTCTTCAACCAGTGCCGTTCGAACCAGGTAAAGGATTAGCAGTAACATGATAGCCAGGCCAAATATCAGAATCTGCATGGTATTTTCCTGACCCCGCCTTTGCATACCAGCCAGCGCCAGCCGCCAGGCACTACCCGCCTGCATACCCAGTATCCTGCCTGAACGAAGCAGACCATAGGCGACTACTGACATCACCAGTGCAGCAGCAACACCGCCGGTAAAAATTAACAGGGTCAACCATAAATCCTTGCTATACCACCACATCAGTCCGATAGTGCCTAAGATAGCGAACAAATAGGTCATTCGATCAGCCACACCCGCCTGTCCAAGATCACGCCGGATAACCCTGACAGGTACTATCGCGCGTAATTTCAGTAATGGAGGCAAAGCAAATGAGAGCAGGCAGATGAACCCGGTTACCAACCCCAGACCCACCGGGCGCAGGCCCGGGTTCGGCAATTCTATGGGGATAAGCGGCTCCAGAATCTGTACGGCACCCATCTGAACAATGAACCCAATACCGCTGCCAGCGATAGTTGCGAGGGTACCCAGAACCAGGAACATGACGATGAAGATCGTATCGATACCATTGGGAGTCGCGCCGAGGGTTTTGAGAATCGCAACATGGTCATAGTGGCGCAATGAGTATCTCTGTGCAGCCAGAGCAATGGCGACACCGGCAAGAACCACACCGAGCAAACCACCAAGCAGCAGAAATCGCTCCGCCCTGTCCAGGGCATCACCTATGCCGGCAGCACCTTCCTTTACACCAAACATTCTTGCTTCCACCCCAAGCTTTGGTTTGGCCCAGGCTTCGAACTCATCCAGTGCTGCGGCATTCCCGGCGAACAGGTATCGGTAGGTCAACCTACTACCTGGCTGGACTACTTCTGTATCCGGTACGTCCGCCATATTCATTAGGACACGTGGTCCCGCACTGTTAAAACCACTGCCCCTGTCCGGTTCCTTGACCAACACATTACCAACCGGATAACTGGCAACACCAATATCGAGAATGTCCCCCTTATGTACGCCAAGGGACGGCAGTAGCCTGCTTTCGAGCCACACTTCTCCCTTTGGTGGCCCAAATTCAACGGGTATTCCCCTTACAAAGGGCGCATTGGAAACTATAAGCTTGCCACGCAACGGGTAATTGTCATCTACCGCCTTCACCGAGGCAAACTGCGCACGATCATCTGAAAAGACCATTGACATGAAACTGAGGGTCTGTGCCTGCTGCAGACCCAGTTCGTCTGCCCGGGCCAGAATGTCGCCATTGATCGGATCCGAACCGGTAATTACCCGGTCTGCTGCCAGAAAAGTTGCTGATTCCTTGAGTAAGGCCTGCTGCAGGCGATCAACAAACAATGTGATGGTCGTGACCGTGCCCACTGCGATGATCAGGGAAGTCAGGAGCAACGTAAGCTCACCGGCGCGCCAGTCTCTCCACAGGAGCCTTAGTGCGAGGGAGAAATGCATATCAGGAACTGAGGGATTCATTTTTTTTCAGTTCACCGGAATCTATCTGTATGTATCGCGTACAACGGTCAGCAAGCCTCGAATCGTGGGTAACCAGCACCAGGGTCGTACCAAATTCTTCATTCAATTCAAAAATGAGATCAATGATATGCGCACCCGTTGCGGTGTCGAGATTCCCGGTTGGCTCATCGGCAAAAAGCACCTCAGCGGTAGAAGCAAATGCACGTGCGATAGCGACTCTTTGCTGTTCACCCCCAGACAACTGGTTGGGGTAGTGATTAAAACGATGTTCCAGTCCAACTCGCCGCAAAACTTCAGCGGCCTTTTCCTGTGCATGCAAATCACCCTTGAGTTCTGAGGGCAACATGACATTTTCTATAGCCGTAAGACTACTTAACAGCTGAAAAGTCTGAAAAACAAATCCGACCATCTGGCCTCTAACTCTTGCTCGCTGCTCTTCATCCAGGGAGGTTAGTTCGTGCTCTCCCAGGAAAATGTCTCCACGCGATGGTACGTCCAACCCGGCTAAAAGGCTCAGCAAAGTCGTCTTGCCTGAACCCGACGCGCCAATAATGGCTACTGACTCAGATTTCTTGATTTCCAGGTCAATCCCTTTCAATATAGTAAGCTGCCCCTCAGAAGTACTAACGGTTTTTCCAAGGCCAACAGTTTTAATCATGGTTTCCAATCTTTGTACAACCCTTACATCTCTAATATTCATAGTCACACTTCTGTTTCCCGGCTGTGGTTACGCCGACCCATCCCCTTCCGTACCTAATACCGGCACAGTGCTGGTTTATGGTGACAGTGTCAGCGCCGCCTATGGGATGGAGCAGGAACAAGGCTGGGTTTATCTATTGACCAAGCGGCTTGCCACCAGAGAGCTGGACTATCAAGTTATCAATGCCAGCGTCAGCGGCGAAACCACTGGCGGCGGCGTGGTTAGGTTACCTAAAACACTGCAAATTCACCAACCCAACCTTGTTGTGCTCGAACTTGGCGGAAATGACGGGCTTCGCGGCTACCCTATCGGTAAGATTCGCCAGAACCTGTCGGTAATGGTTGATTCAATCCTAACCTCGGGGGCAGATGTCCTTCTGGTCGGCATGGTACTACCGCCAAATTATGGACGACGCTATACCAAAGCCTTTGAGGATCTGTTCGAACAGGTTGCTAAACAGTTCAATATCCCGTTTCTGCCCTTTCTGCTCGAGGGTGTTGCCACAAGTGAATCTCTGCTGCAACGCGACGGCATACATCCAACCCCTGAAGCCCAGGCACTTTTGTTGGATGACCTGTGGCCCATGCTGGAAGATATACTGATCCCGAATGAATCAGGGCAGGAGTAATTTTTCTCGCTCCTTCCAGTCTGGCATAACCGAAGACAGCAACCGATAAAACGACTTGCTGTGGGAAAAATGACGCAAATGGCACAGTTCATGTGTGATTACGAAGTCAATTGCAGCAACGGGCATCTGCACCAGCATCGAATTCAGGCAAACTTCTCCATTGTGTGAGCAGCTACCCCACCTGGCTTTCATCCTGCGTGTTGTCATCTTCTTATAGGGCATTGATTCATTGAACCGGGCTAAACACGCCTCAATTCGAAGGGGAAAGATACTGTTCGCCTGGGACCGGTACCACTGGTTCAGATGCTGCTCTACCAGGGGCTCCCTTCCGGGTTTAGAACAACGCAATATGATAGCGCCCTGGTCCTGAACCACGAGGTTTGGCCTTCCTCTAATAAGTCTCAGAGAATAATCAGTACCGAGATATGGATGGAATGACCCCTCCGTGTACTGCGGCTTTTCCCGGCGAGGCATTTTTGCCAGTTCGTCACGGACTTTTACGACCCAGTTCAGTTTCGATTCAAGGAAGGCATTAACTTCGACCCAGGGGCATTTCATCGGCACACGCAGCTCAACTGACTCGTCAGGTGAAACATGGAGTGCCATTGTCTTGCGCCGGCTTCGCCTGATTGTCACTTCAATTTCCTGATCTGCAACAGTCACCTGACGCACATAGCAGGAATCATCACCCGATGTGGAGACCTTCCGGGTTCGGGTCAAGGCGCCTATCACTGGGTTTTGGCACTTCCGCCCTTGCATGGGGGAGACATGGGTGCATCTCCATGTTTACTCTGCCACTCACTCGCTGTATAGGTGTGCAGTGCCAGCGCATGAATCTGATTCTCCAATTCTTCTGCCAGAACTCGATTCACTCGTTTGTGCCTTTGTAACAACCGTTCACCCTCAAAATCATCTGACACCAGCACAACTTTGAAATGTGACTCAGAACCATCAGGGACATTGTGATTCCCACTTTCATTGACGACCTGCAGGTGCCGAGGGCTAAGCACTGTGGCCAGTTTACTTTCGATGACGTCCTTAACACTCATGCCTGCATCCTCTTCATCCAGTTTACCCCTTGGAATCAAGCGTAAATACGCCATCCCAGTCATCGACTGGTGGCTCCGATATAAAGCCCCTGCAGCGCTCCGCGTAGGTCAGGGCGGGGCCATCGTCTGCTGCGATTTCCAGACAAGTTTCAAAACCTGCAAGGGCATCCTTGTAATTACGATCCTTATACAGCCCCAGTGATGATTCGAATTTGTCCACCAGGTCAGCAATATTTCCAGCGGTCTGATTCTTGCGTTCAAGTAGCTGATATACCTTCACTGACTCAGATTTTCCCACAACCCGGATAGTATCCAGTTCCCTTACATCAACATCAGACTGGCAAGCCCCATAGGTCGCTTCCGAAATCATGGTGCCTGAGGTATAGGCCTTGTTTGCTCCCTCCAGGCGGGCCGCAAGGTTTACCGTGTCTCCCATAATGGTGTAGTTCATCCGCTGCGCAGATCCCATATTACCCACTACCATTGGGCCTGAATTCAACCCCATGCGAACTGAAATGCTGGGTCGACCATCCGCAACCCATTTGTCTCGAAGTGGTATCAGCGCCTTACTCATATCAATGCTGGCAAAGCAGGCCAGTTTCGCGTGATCCATCTGTCTTGTCGGTGCGCCCCAGAATGCGATGATTGCATCACCTTCGAACTTGTCTACCGTGCCTTCCAACCCAATGATGATGTTACACATTTCCGTCAGGTAGTCGTTCAGTACGTTGACCAGCTGAGTTGGCGTTAATGCTTCGGAAAAAGTGGAAAACTTTGCTATGTCAGAGAAATACGCTGTCATCTCCCTTTCTTCACCACCCAGAGTCAATTTAGAAGGGTCCTTGACGAGGTCAGCAACCACTTTTGGAGACAGGTACTGTCCAAACGCATCTCGAATCAGCGCTTTCTGACCCATTTCATTTAAATAAAACCGGGCGTTGACCACGACGAGTGCGATCAGTGAAGCCAGCAGCGCGTAACTCATGGACAGGATCAGTCCCATATAAATGTAGCCCATTACCGCAACGGAAATATAGATGACCAGCACACCGAGGCTCAGAAGGTTTCTTTTCAGCGGCGCCTGCATAGATTGAGTAGCTATGAACACAGCCATCAGTATCAGGATTACCAGCAGTTCCAGCCACAGTGGCGCCGGTTGCAGTATTCCCCCGCGAAGGATAGTCGAAATGGTATCGGCGATAATGCTCACCCCATAGACATTACCCACGGGTGTTTCAAATTCATCGTGAGCAACCTCGGCAACCTCCCCTATCAAGACAATTCTCCCATCAACAAGGTACGCAAGGTCTTCCAGTTCTTCTTCATCTGCAGCGAACAGTATGTCCGATGCTGAAATTCCAACAACCTCATGAAGTCTTGCGGTTCCCTCAGGACCAGACGGCAACAGTGGATAATCGATGTAGATTTCATTGAATTGATCCAGGCCAACCACAATATCATCACCAATAGTCAAGTCACCGTTGGTTAATTCTGGCTCTACACCAAGAAACATTGACACAGCCTTAACAGCAAACGGCCACATATCCTCATTATCCGCTACCTCAGAATAGACATGCAGTCGAACAATACTTTCCGATATAGCACTGTTGGCACTTATGTTGGAATAGCCTGGTTGAGTGAGTTCTTCAAATTTTTGAATAGCAGTATTTACGCCCACAAATTCATCACCCGTGAACTCTGCCTGGGAAACGAGCAGCACATTACCAGCTTCCTTCAAGGCATCCGCCAGTGTCGGATCTTCGCCATAAGCGCTGTTGAAGTCGAGCAACATGTCCACGCCAATTACGGCGGCACCCATATTTTTTAAGCGGACTATGATTGTGGATAGATCCACCCGACGAAGAGGGAACTTGTCATAGTCTGAATAAAAATCCTCGTCCGTATAGACAATAATGACATCTTCAGAGGGACTCGTCAGTTCTGGGTCAGCATAGTGGCTTCGCAGTATCTGCCGGTAGGACAGGGTTTCATCTTCGATGAGAGAAAATGCTTCAAGATACTCAAAAATAATGGCAAGAAAAAAGACAAAAACGATGACTGCAACATCTTTCCGATTCGTATTGCTACCCATGATCATTCTCTATTGTTATTGCTGCATTCGAAAACATCAGTGTGCGACTGACACCTGACCAGCCACAAACAAAAAACCCGCAAGCATCTTATAAGATACTTGCGGGCTTTTACAGCCTGCTTCGAAACCCGGTGTGCAAATTTCCCGAGAGGACTTTACACAACTACCCCTGTCAGCTAGTAGTCTTTCTCCAGCACAGCATTATAAAGTCGCGCTTCACTTTGCTTCAGATTTGTTAGCTTCAGATCATTATATGATTGAATCAACAGAGGCCGCATATCATTGTCGTCAGGATTTTCACTGAAATAGTCTCTATATGCATCCATTGCCGCAACATACATACCTTTTTCTTCCAGGTAATTCGTTTGCATAAATACATCATCATTCAAAGAATCAAGTGTAGAGACCATTTCTTTCTCGTCTTTCCCGGACACCCAGACAAAGGTGCTGTCCTTGCGCGGAATATATACGGTTCCATCCTTGTCCAGCACTTCGACCCGGTAACTATGCTCACCAGGCTCGATGCCACTGATCGTATGTCGAATCATTTCAGATGTGGACTGAGCGGATATATCTGTTGCAGCTCCATCTATGATGAGTCTGTAGGAGAATTCAGGACATGCGTTTCTCCATACCAGGTCCGGGTGAGCAGGTGATAAACTTATTTTCCTGATTGTACGAACCTTGTTGTCACAGACCTTGTCATCATTAGAAGTAAGGCTTCGTCTCACCGTCGTGTATCGCTGAGCTTTTGCAAACTTGTTCATCAGGCTCTGGAAGACGCTAACGGACTCAGACTGGGGCTCAGTCAAATTTCCTGATACCAGCGCTATACCGTCTATCGTCACTTCGATTTCACTATCTGAGCCCAGTTCCTGCGACTCACCCGTTTGCTGATTGATCAACTTACCAGACCCATTCGCACCCGTTTTAATCTTGTAGCCCGGAAAAAGGTATTTGGTTCTGCGCACTGGGTTCCAGCGCTTGCCATTTCGCGTATATTCCACCTGGCCCTCGATTTGCACCATTTTTGCAACCGGGGGTTCCCTTGCAATGGTTGTTTGACTCAAACCTAGCAACAGAGACGCGGTCATCACTACAATGCCTATAGTTTTTAGTTTCATAACAATTTCTCCTTCAATAATTTGCCCGGACTTCTCTACCTGGAGGTTATCTACCATCTCTAACTAGAACCCCATACTACTCGTATTTATAAATAGTCATCCTAGTACAGCAGCTCAAAATAAACACTCCCATATGTCGGCAGGTTAGTCCTTTCTGTCTGTTTCTTACCAGCCTCTATTCTAGACAATTTGGCTGATCATTTACGCCTACTGGTTCACACTCAAAACGTTAATCTGTTCACAAATTCAACATTTCACCGGTAAATTTGCCAGTATCCGCTGTAGCCTTGATTCCTGCTGGATCAGGGGACGCATACATCTAGACGCAATACTCCATTCTAATCCCTGCAACTTCGATTATATCGCCAGGTTCAAGCTTCCTGGACTTAAAACCAGTGGGTTCACCATTTACAAGGGGAACCTTATCCTTGTTCTTACCGCCATCCACATGGATGATGAAGTGCCCCTTGGGTCTCTTTGACACCGCAGCCGCCTGAACTCCTGGTTCACCAATGGTTGTCATCGCTTCGCTCAGGTCAATGCGATCTCCAGCATTTGCCCCGTCGTTCACCGTCAGGTATCCGGCATTGGAAACATCCTGGGCCCCCTGACTCGCTTCAGTGTCTGAAATCAGGACCTTCAGCTGGTGCTCGCCGATCATGATTACGTCCTCATTCTTGAGGATCTTCTGGGTTATTTTATGTCCCGATATGTGCACGCCATTTGTACTGCCAAGATCTTCAATCAGGTAACCATCACTGGTCTCTTTTAGCTGCGCGTGATTGCCACTAACAGCCGGATCCTTGATAGAAATATCGCAATCCGATTTCCTGCCGATGGACGTAATACCGCCTTTGATCATCACCTGTTCTAATGGCTTATCGTCTTTTAAGATAATAATCCTGAGGGTCATTAGGCTCTCAATCCCTGTCTCTCTTTTTTATTCAAACCAGTTAACAATTTTTCCAAGCAGCCCACCCTCTTTTGAGTAGGGCTTTAACACCCGAGTCAGGACAACAGAAATATTGTCTTTGCCGCCACTGACATTAGCCAGGTTAACGAGATGCGCAGCCAATTCATTGAGGTTCGAACCTAATTCAATCATTGAGTTTTCTATATCCTTATCCACGACGAGATCATGCAGCCCATCAGAGCACATCAGGTAGACATCACCTGCTTCAACATCATATTCGTGAACCTCTACCTCAACAAATGGTGCAACGCCCAGCGCACGTGTTACGACATTTTTCTTGTCCGAGACCCTGGCCTCTTCCTTGGTAAATAATCCCTTATCAATCAGTTCCTGCACATAACTGTGATCTTTAGTCACCTGTTCCAGCACCCCAGCCCTGAATCGGTACATTCTTGAATCACCAATGTGAGCGACCGATACCTTGTTGTTGTAGTAGTAGGCAGCGACCACGGTTGTGCCCATTCCCTGGCATTGCGCCTGGGTCTGGGAGACGTGAAACACAGCGTCATTTGCCTTTTCAACTGCTTTACGCAGTATCTGTGCTTCAATTGGCAGATCACTGGCACTATCGTTCAATTCTGCAGCAATGAGTGACGACCCCTTCCTGTACTCGGTCAACTCGTCAACGAGCAGATGCACTGTCATCGAGCTGGCCACCTCACCAGCGCTAAGGCCACCCATGCCATCTGCCAGTACTGCGAACCCAAGGCTCTCATTCTCAGTAATGAAATCCTCATTGTGATCCCTGACCTGCCCAACATCGGTTCGAGCGACAAATTGTAGCTTGCCACGAAAGTTCATTCGGCTGCTGCCTCCGGCTCACCATCTGAGTTGGGTTTTATTCCCATCCTTTCCAGGCAAACCTGCAGATGTGCTGCCAGCTGCTTGCCCGACTGATAACGCTTCTCAGGCTTCTTGCCAATGGCATTGTGTATAACCTTTCGCAGCGCTGGATTAATGTCTGGTTTCACTGCCTTAATATCTATGGGTTTGTCATTAACAATTGAGTACATCAATGTAGCCATTGAATCTCCTTTGAACGGCAAGGAGCCACTTAGCAGCTGGTAAATAACCACGCCCAGGGAGAAAAGATCCGCACGACCATCCACCTTCTTACCCATACATTGTTCTGGCGACATATAGTTGGGGGTGCCCAAGACCGTCCCTGTTCTTGTTTTGCTTGAATCTGTAATGCGGGCAATGCCGAAATCCGTGATCTTCACATCACCCGTATCAGGATCATACATGATATTAGAGGGCTTGATGTCCCGGTGAACGACCTTTTGCGAATGGGCATAGTCAAGCCCCTTGGCACACTGGATGACAATCTGGATAACCTTCTCAACAGGCAATAGGTCATCTTCCTTGATATGAGCATCCAGATCGTACCCCTTCAATAGTTCCATTGCGATGTAGGCCAGATCATTATCTTCACCGGCATCATAGATAGCGACAATGTTGGCGTGGTTTAGCCTACCAGCTGACTCTGCTTCCCTGAAAAACCGCTCCGTCACTTCCTTGAGTTCATCGTCCCCAAATTCCTGTGCAAGCGCCATGGTCTTGATAGCAACATCCCTGTTGATCTTCGGATCTTTGCCCAGATAAACAATACCCATGGCACCTTTACCCAGTTCCTTTTCAACCTGGTAACGACCCAACATTGGTTTTTCAACAGAACCGTCCTCATTGACGATCGTGGCACCAAGCATCCCCGTCGCACCACCCATCATTACTGCATCTTCCAGGGACTCACAGCGGGTGATTCGTTTTTCTACATCTCGAAAATCAGCATTTGTCTCAGCAATGAACTCATAGCTCGCCTGTGCCTTGTTGTACTGACGCTTTCTTTCATAGTCGAGGCCGAGACTGTAAACCAGCTCGAAAGTCGCTTCCTCACGGGGAGAACGCCTGAACTTTTCAAAAGCCGCATCCAGCTGACCCTGGCCCTGATAGGCAAGCCCCAGCATACGATTACTCTCTGCCGAATCGGCCGCGGATACTACCTGCATCTGTTCGCTTAACAAATATTGGCGAATGCTCATCAGAATCACACAGACGAACCCGGCCAGCAGGCCATAGGTCATTGAAACAACCAGGCCCCCATAGATATAGGCTGCTGTCAGGGCAGCCACATAGAGTGACATGACCACAAGGGTCGCCATTCCTCGCAGCGCAAAACTCCGAATCACACCCGTCACCAGCAACAACACCAGGACCCCGAGGGTGGCAGCCGACTCAACACCAGTCCCCGCTGGCCTGAGCGGTGCTCCATTCATCAAGGTACTGATGGTATTCGCTATGATCTCCACTCCATAGGCCTGCCCCATGGGGGTAGTGAATTTATCGTGAGTAACTTCCCAGGTGTCCCCCACCAGTACGATCTTGTCTGCAAACACCGCCTCCCACTCTTCCTGTTCATCTGGGTCCACGTTTTCCAGATCAAGGATCTCCAGCGCTGAAAATCCGGCTTGCCCTTCACTTAAATAGCGGGTTCCTGGGTCTATAGCTGGGAAATCAATATATGTCAGAAAACTGATCCAGTTCTACGCTGACCTCATCACCGATCGTAAGAACGCCATCTTTAAGTTTTGCTTCAGCCCCCCAATACATGCTCAGGGCCTGGATAGCAAATGGCCACCCTTCTTTCGCCATGGTGATATCAGGGTGGATTCTGAGGCGTGCCAGGTTATCTATAATGGCGCTGGTGGGCTCAAGGTTTGAGTAGCCTGTGCGCGCCTGGTTCTTCAAAACCTCGGTGGGGTAGGCCAATCGATCAAACTTGTCACCCACGAAATTTGCGTAGGAAACCAGCAGGACATTATCAGCTGTCTTGAACATCTCCGCGGTCGGTTCGTCCTCACCGTAGGAACTCTTGAAATCCATGAGAAAGTCGAGGGCAACAACACTCGCCCCAAAAGCCTGCCAGTATCTGTGCGATCTTGCCAAGGTCCGTGCGCCGGAACGGAAAACTTCCATATTCTTCATACAGCGCCTCATCCAGCGCGACAATCATTATGTCATCCCGCAAACGCGTTAATTCCTGGTCACCGAACGATGTGCGAAGAATATGGCGAAAAGAAATTGTCTGATCTTCAACAAAAGAGAAGATTTCAAATCTTTCCGCAGGAATCGTAAACAGGAAAATGACGAGGGTCAGAGCTACATCCCAGCGCTTCAGCGGATTCTTCATAAGGCCGCCCAATCACCCCTGATCTTTGTTATTCGACGCTCTTTGTTAAAGGAGCATTCCTACAATTTTGCTCTATCAACGTAAACTTGTCTAATTCCTGAATATTACACGCCCAAGGCCAAACTTCGTGGCTAAACATGGTATCGTCACCTGAGAGCCCTATGTGAATCTGCGAACCGAATAAATACCGCGACAGAATCCACGAAAACCTTTGAATTTGAACGTCCACCTGTGACAAAGATTCCTCCATATAAGTATTTCAGCAGCTTCGAGCTTAATCACCAATGGCTGTCTAGGCGTAAAGTCTGAACCGAGGAGCCTGAGCCATGTCAACTAAGCACTCAAAGGTTCTGGGGATTCTGGTCAACCCCATGTCCGGGAGAGATGTACGACGGATCGCTGCAAGAGCCAGTACCAGTAACCACCATGAAAAACAGCAACTGGTGACAAGACTGGTGCTTGGCGCTTTCTCCCAGGGAGTAGAGCAGATCTTTCTGGCTAAAGAACCCTACCGAATCAGTACACGTGCGGTTGAGAACCTTCAACAAAGGGACAGGGTAACTATCCTCGACCTGCCCTTAACTCATACGGACGCGGATACCAGGGTTGCGGCACAAAAAATGTGGCAGGCTGGGTGCAGGGTGTTCATCGTTCTGGGCGGCGATGGGACCAACCGCATAGTTGCCCAAAACCTCCCGGAAGCAGTCATCCTACCCATATCTACCGGAACCAATAATGTTTTCCCGGCTTTTGTCGAGGCCTCTATCGCCGGCGCTGCAGCAGGGCTCATTGCCAGTGGAAAAATGAGCCACGAAGATCACTGCAGGCGATGCAAACAAATCCATATCAACTGGAAAGGGGTCTCAGAAACTGCGCTGATCGACGCAGTTTTATTGAGCAATGACACCCTGGGCAGCCTGCTACCCTTTGAGGCTGGAAAAATCGTGTCTCTGCTGCTCACCCGTGCAGAACCTGCCTCTGTAGGAATCTCTCCAATCGGGGGCTTTCTGCTGCCCTGCAACAGTACTGATGACTTCGCTGTATTCGCACAATGTGGCAATGAAGGAAGGCGCATTACTTTCCCTATTTCTCCAGGGCTATACAACAGTATTAATGTCATTGAAGTTGAAAAGGTGGCGCTCGGAAAACCTGTGACGATGACCGGTCCAGGGATACTGGCATTTGATGGTGACCGGACCATTGAACTGGCAGAAGGGGAAGCGGCTAACCTCGAAGTGATACGTGACGGGCCATGGGTAATAGACACGGTCGAACTAATGAATTCCGCGGCGCACCTTGGAATATTGGTATCCAGCGAGCCTTGAGGGTTCACGAAGACCGGTCAGGTCCTCGTTTTTGCCCTATTAATGCTAGTATCATCTGTACTCGAAAGTGATACTGAATGATTATAGTGAGAAATACCGCACTAACCCTTCTCTTGATGTTTCTACCGTTTGCTCTGACGGCAGAGGATCAGGTCGTTTCAGAATCGGCCATGAAGACCCTTGTTTGGCCTGACGGTACCCGGTATGTCGGCGGGGTTGAGGATGGGAAACGAACTGGCAGAGGGACGATCTTCTGGCAGGATGGCACTCGCTTTGTTGGCGAATTCAGCAATGATATGCGAAATGGGCCGGGGACCATGATCCTGCCTGACGGAACTGTATATACCGGCTATTTCAAGGACGATGAACTGGTCGATTCACCCGCGGCAAGCACCATTACATCTGCAGATACTGGGGCAGGAGACACTTCATCAGAAAGTCAGGCCCTTGATTCGGACGTGATTTATTTGCCCGTCACTGGAGCTCAGGACACCCAACCCGCACTAGTCAGAGCGCCTGTGGAAGAACCACAGGATGAACCCGTATTTGAGATATCGGCGTCTGTGGAAGAACCACAGGATGAACCCGTAGTCGAGATAACGGCGTCTGTGGAAGAACCACAGGATGAACCCGTAGTCGAGATAACGGCATCTGTGAATGAACCCCTGGACGAGCCGGCGGCGCCTGTGGATGAACCCGTTGAGCTAGCCAGTGAGGAATTAAGGGTGGCCACATTCAACGACCAGGTAACCACGCTAACGGATGATGTGAAGCAAGAATTAGTGGAGACGATTGATCTCTGGGGTGCTGCATGGTCTGACCAAAATGTACCCCAATATCTCAGTAACTACGCGGAAGACTTCAGGGTACCCGGCAAGCTGAACCGCAACAACTGGGAGGCACTGCGACGTTCGCGCCTGACCCGTCCTCGCTATATCAACCTCGACATTGTTTACGGGAAGTTCGAAATGGTGGACACCAATCTGGTTGATGTGTTCTTTAGACAAAAATATCAATCAAACCTGTATCGCGATGTAACTAACAAGATACTTCGCATGCGAAAGGAAGAGCATGTCTGGAAGATTGTTCGTGAGAAAAGCCGTTAACTAACCCCAAGGAATATTCATGAGCGAACCGGCAACCACCGTTCCCGCCGCAACTATTCTAATGCTGCGGGATAATCCAACAGATGGTCTCGAGGTATTTACGGTGATACGCCATCATCAGATTGACTTTGCCTCAGGCGCCCTTGTTTTTCCTGGCGGCCGGGTGGATGCGGGTGATGCTGAAGTACGCGATCACTGCGAGGGTGCTGACGACTTGGATGACGAAGCCTGCGCGTTCATGGCGGGAGCAATTCGGGAAGCTTTTGAGGAGTGCGGTATCCTGCTAGCCAGGTCCGTCGGCGAATCAGGTCTTGTCTCCGGAGAGAGAGTTGCAGCGCTTGAACATTACCGTGACTCCCTGCACAAGGGAGAAACCTCTTTGCTGCAATTTCTAAAGCAGGAGAGCCTGACCCTCGCATTTGATCATCTGCAGCACTTCGCACATTGGATTACCCCGGAGATGATGCCTAAACGTTTCGACACTCATTTCTATCTCGCCATTGCACCAGACGACCACATTGCTATCCACGATGGACACGAGTCTGTCGATTCGATCTGGATCTCGCCAAAGGATGCGATCGAGGGTGGCGATAATGGTAAGTACACAATCATCTTTCCCACCAGGCTGAATATTGAAATGCTTGGTGAAAGCAGTTCGGTTGAGAATGCCATGGAAATGGCAAAAGCAAGAACCGTCATACCGGTGCTTCCACAACTCGAGAACCGAGAAGATGGCGAATACCTCTGTATACCAAGCGAAGCGGGTTACAAGGTGACGGAATCCAGGATGGACGACATAATGAAACCCTAGCTAATAACGCTGCTCAGGGCTGTTTACACCCATCCGCTCACGGCTGTTTACACGCTTTCGCTCAGGGCTGTTTACATCCTTCCGCTCACGGCTGTCTACCACCAACCTTAACTTGAGGCAGTTTTCAAACTGGCTGCTTCCTGCTCTATTGCCAGATCACCAGTCACGGGCTGAATGGGAACGTTCGGATACTTGACCCCAGCCATTTTCTGAACCACGCGCATAACCTGGCAACTGTAACCAAATTCATTGTCATACCACACATACAGAATAACCTGTTTGCCCTGAACGATGGTCGCATGGGAATCCACGATACCGGCGTGACGATTACCAATGAAGTCAGTGGACACGACCTCCTTCGAAATCGTGTATCCGATCTGCCGCTGCATGGCCGAGTTCAACGATACGTCCCTGATGTACTCGTTGACCTCAGCGATACTTGTTTCGTTTTCCATTGTCAGGTTCAGAATCGCCATGGAAACATTGGGTACTGGCACGCGGATTGAATTCCCTGTCAGTTTTCCCTCCAGTTCCGGTAACAACTTACCAACGGAAGCGGTCGCATTAGATTCGGTGAGCACCATATTCAGAGGCGCACTCCGGCCACGTCGCTCCTTTGCGTGCGTGTTGTCATGAAGGTTCTGGTCATCCGTATAAGCATGAACGGTTTCCATGTGTCCCCGCACAATACCAAATCGGTCGTTGACAGCCTTCAATACAGGCACGATTGCATTGGTGGTACAGGACGCCGCACCGATGAGCTTGTCAGAGTCCAGTATCTGGTCTGAATTTACGCCGGAAACAATATTCTTAACCTCTCCCTTCCCGGAAGTGGTAAGCAGTACCTTTGCCGCCCCCTTTGCCTTCAGGTGCATCCCCAAACCCTCGGCATCTCTCCAGGCACCGGTACTATCAATAATCAGTGCCTTGTCGATACCGTAGCTGTTGTAGTCGATGGTGGAAGGGTCCGTGGCATAAATAAAACGAATCACATTACCATTGCAGATAAGGACATGGTTTTCCTCATCAACCCGGATTGTGCCGTTGAAGGTCCCGTGGATTGAGTCACGGCGCAACAGGCTGGCACGTTTCGCCAGATCTTTTGCAGGATCCTTTGGTGGACGCAGGACTACTGCCTTCGGCAGGAGGTTATGTCCACCGCCGGTTTTTTCTACCAACAGCCGGGTCACCAGGCGGCCAATCCGGCCAAAACCGTATACGACCACGTCCATGGGTTCGTGGCTTATTGTATTCGGTTTGTGCAGGATTTCCCGGCATTCTCTTTTGACATAGTCGCCTATGGAGAGACCCTCATTATCTTCCATGAAGGCAGAGGTCAATTTACCCACATCAACATGTGCAGGACCCAGATCCAGACTGCACAATATCTCCAGAATCGGATGGGTTTCAAATTCCGACATTTCGTTGTGTTCGATCTGACGAACAGCTCGATGTGCCTTCATCAGATCTATAACAGACAAATTGAAAAGTGGAACACCGTAAATGTAGGGCGCTATATTGCGCCGATACAGGCCACCAATCATTGGGATCATCGCTTCCGCCAGCGCTTCGCGTTCCTTCCAGTCTGCAAATACGCCCTCAAGGCCTGGTCGTGTCACTTAGGACTCCTCTAACCGCTATCGATTAATACTTTGATTCAAAAATCCGGACAAGTTCTTGTGGACTTTTCTCTGGATTTACCAGGGTATTTTGAATGCGCGTATTATCAGGATTTGCCACCTGCTTGGCAACTGTCATCCTCCACTAGCGCTCGGAATTCAGATGCAATTCCCGGCGGTCCTGATCTATTCGAAAATCATAGTGGCGAAGAAAATTCATTCCCAGCAGGCCATCAATATCCCCGGGCATTGAAAGCGTTAAGGCTCCCACAGACAGGGGACCCATCGCAGCCTCACCCAGGGCAAGTCGCTGAATTGAAATTACCGGTGCCGCAACAACACCATTGGCAGTCGAAAATAACTCCCGCCGCTGTCCATTAAGGTTATAGCCCAGCACCTCCAATACGCTTTCATCCAAAACTGTCATGGCCGCACCTGTGTCAACCAGAAGGTTGACCCGGCTCCCCTCGTCAATCACCGCCTCTACGACAAATTGATTGCCCTTAGCCTGCAGCGGCAGTACTTCTAGACTTTCAAGTGTTTCATCTACATCAGTCTGGGCAATCAATTCCCGTGCCTTCTCACCAAACTGGGTGTGATTCTCTATCTGCGACAGGGGCGCAAGCGCGGCCTCGTAATTCCCTAGGCTAATCCTCAGCATCCCAAGTTTCAGATAGAAGTGAGCCTGCTCAGGCATGGCAAAGGTAATCCGTTCATAGAATTCGTCGAGCCGTTCGTAATTCTCAACCGCCACCAGGCTTTTCTGGTAACTCGCTGATAGCTCGCGAAGGCGGATATTTAGGATCCGCTCCTGATCCTGGGTAACAGCCAGCAGGTAGGCCCGCTCTATCAGCGTTACGGCCTTCTCGAAATTCCCGTTTACCTTCTCCAACAGTGCAAGCCTGATGAGACCATCAAAGAACTCACCGTAAGTCTCCATATGGCTTTGCATTAGGGCTCTGGCCCTGTTTGACGTCGAATCACCCACAAGTGCCAGGATCAGTTCACCATCGCCACCGCTCAGCATAACAACCTGACCTAAATTCCCCTCTGCATAGAGCGTATGGATATCGAGCGGAAGCTCCGCTTTCTGGGTAATGGGCTCGGGTGGAGCGGCTATCTCAGCAGGTTTATCGCTAACGTCACGGATCATCCAGCCGGCCGCCAGACCAGCAATAAATATCACGATGGCGATAATTAGACGGATGATGATATTCCCCAAAAAGGATGCCTCCATGAATATTAACCTACGCAGCGAAAAAGTGCCTGAGCCCAGATAGGCCAGTTCTACACCGGGACATGATGTAAAGCCGAAATAGAGACCCGAGCACTGGCAAATAGGCGGAAAATGAATGACGCGGACCCTACTTTTCCAGTAACCTTTCGTCCCTTTATTTTGTCACCCAGCGACCAATGACAGCATTATCCATCTCACCCGATATGCTTCCTGCCAGGCAGGGTGATCGTCGTCGCTGGAACAACCTGCCTGGCTCAGCCTCGTCACTCGCCGTGGCGAAATCATTGCAGGCTGGTACCAGGATGTGCCTTGTCATTACCGAGGACACACTTTCCGCTGAAAAGATGCAAAATGAGCTGCAATTTTTCCTCGGGGACAAAGCACCGATTTATGGTTTCCCGGATTGGGAGACACTGGTCTACGACGGGTTTTCTCCCCACCAGGACATCATATCGGACCGCCTCGCGGTACTGAACACCCTGCCTAATGTCACTAGTGGCGCCGTGGTCGTGCCAGCCAGCACCCTTATGCAGAAATTGCCACCCAGGATTTTCACCCTGGGAAGCAGCCTGCAACTGGATATTGGCCAGCAATTCGATATTGAACAGATGCGTGGCAGACTGCAGGCCAATGCCTACCGCTGCGTGGAAATGGTCTCCGAGCATGGTGACTTCGCAGTCCGCGGTTCCATTATGGACATTTTCCCCATGGGTTCTAATCTGCCCTACCGGATTGACCTATTTGATAATGAAATCGAATCGCTGCGGACATTTGACCCTGAATCACAGATTTCAATTGATCGGGTAGAAGAAGTCAGGTTGTTACCGGCAAGAGAGTTCCCCTTGTCAGATGAGGCAATCAACAGGTTCCAGGACAGCTGGCACCAGTGTTTTGAGAGCGATCCGCGAAAGTGCCCCCTGTATCAGGATGTATCCCAGGGTCTGTCGCCAGCAGGGATCGAATACTACCTGCCGCTTTTCTATGATCAGCTTGAAAGTATGTTCGACTACCTGCCGCAGGAGCTGCTCATCTTTACCGGGGACATAGAAGCAACCCTGCGCCAATACTGGGAAACTGCCTGCAACCGATATGAAAACCTCCGCTACGATATTCAAAAACCAATCTTGCCTCCAAATGAAATACTGGAATCCCCTGACGAGATATTCGCAAGGCTAAAAGCGTACCCTCGAATTGACTTCCGCTCTGACAACACGGAAGCGAAAGCAAAGCAGGATTTTTCGTTCAAGGAATTGCCCGACCTTACTGTCCATGAGAGGGGATCCAATCCTTTTCTGAAACTCAAGACCTTCCTTGAAGCCGGAGACCGAAAAGTATTGATCGCGACTGAATCGAATGGCAGGCGAGAAGTGGTGGATGAGGCTCTGCGCAAGAATGATCTACATCCTGAGATCGCCCCTGACTGGCAGCAGTTCCTCACCAGCACGACCTCCTCTCTCTCTCTCACCGTGGCGCCACTGGAACGTGGTTTCTACGATACGGGGCAGGAAATCGTTCTACTTACTGAACAGCAGCTTTTTGGAGAGCGTGTCCTGCAGAAAAGGCGCCGCGAACGCGAGCGGGACAATGCTGCCGAGTTGGTCGTGCGCAGTCTTACAGAACTCAACATTGGCTCTCCCGTGGTTCACATTGATCACGGTGTCGGTCGCTATCTCGGACTGCAAACACTTAGCATTGATGAACAGCAAAACGAATTTCTCTGCCTTGGCTACCAGGATGACGCCAAACTCTATATACCGGTAGCCTCACTGCACCTGATTTCGCGCTATTCGGGAAGTGAAGAAGGACTGGCACCCCTGCATCGACTCGGCGGGGATGTCTGGCAAAAGGCGAAGCGAAAAGCTGCTGAACAAATCCATGATGTGGCAGCGGAACTGCTCAATATCTACGCAAGGAGAGAGGCGAAAAAGGGATTCGCCTATCCGGAACCCGATGATTCTTATCAGCAATTTGCTGCTGAGTTCCCCTTCGAGGAAACACCGGACCAGGAAATTGCCATCGAAAACGTGATTTCAGACATGGTGGCCCAAAAAGCGATGGACCGCCTTATCTGTGGTGATGTGGGCTTCGGCAAGACGGAGGTCGCCATGCGCGCCGCTTTCATAGCGGTCCAATCAGGCAAGCAGGTTGCCATACTGGTACCAACGACCTTGCTGGCCCAGCAACATGAAACAACTTTCCGGGACAGGTTCGCCAGCTGGCCAATCAACATCGATGCAATTTCAAGATTTAAGACCAAGAAAGAGCAGAAGGCAGTCATCGCCAGACTGGCATCCGGCAATATTGATATTGTCATCGGCACCCATGCCCTGATTCAGGAGGGGATGAAGTTTAAAAACCTGGGTCTGCTGATAATTGATGAGGAACATCGTTTTGGTGTACGTCAAAAGGAAAAACTGAAATCACTGCGCGCTGAAGTGGATATCCTCACCATGACTGCAACGCCCATCCCGAGAACATTGAACATGGCGATATCGGGCATGCGGGACCTGACCATCATTGCAACACCACCAGCAAAGCGGCTTTCCATCAAGACCTTCGTCCGCCAAAGGAACGACGGTATGGTCAGGGAAGCAATCCAGCGTGAACTGATGCGTGGCGGGCAGGTGTACTACCTGCACAATGAGGTGAAAACGATCGAACAAACTGCTGATTCAGTTCAGGCCCTCGTGCCGGAGGCTCGAATTGCAATCGGCCATGGCCAGATGCGTGAAAGGGAGCTGGAACAGGTCATGTCGGATTTTTACCACAAGCGCTTACAGATACTCGTATGCACAACCATCATCGAAACAGGTATCGACATTCCAAACGCCAACACTATAGTAATAGATCGGGCTGACAAGTTTGGTCTGGCGCAGATCCACCAACTCCGCGGTCGAGTGGGCAGATCGCACCACCAGGCCTACGCTTATTTGCTTACCCCGCATAGAAAAATGATGACTTCAGACGCCCACAAACGACTCGAGGCGATTTCGGAGGCAGAGGATCTGGGCGCTGGATTCATCCTGGCAACACACGACCTTGAAATTCGCGGTGCTGGAGAACTCCTGGGCGATGAGCAGACGGGGAACCTACAGATTATTGGCTATACCCTGTATATGGAAATGCTGGACCGGGCAGTTAAGGCAATACAGGACGGAAAAACCCCTAACCTTGACCGACCGCTCAAAGAAGGAACCGAAATCAATTTACGCATTCCAGCACTCATACCGAGTGACTACCTTCCTGATGTACACACCCGCCTTGTGATGTACAAACGCATTTCCAACGCGGGTGATGATGATCAATTGCGGGAACTACAGGTTGAGATGATAGACAGATTTGGATTATTGCCGGAACCTGTTAAAACTTTATTCCGGATTACGCGTCTAAAACTTCGTGCAGAGCTATTGGGCATTAAAAAGATAGATGCGGGGGCCAATGGCGGTAAAATGGAATTTGATCAGGATACGAGAATCGACGTCGGCGCAATTGTCGACCTGGTTCAGTCGGAACCACATCGTTACAAACTGGCAACAGCCAATCAGTTGGCATTTGAAGAGAAGATGGAAAAACCTGAAACACGATTCACAAAAGTTGAACGCCTATTGGAACGACTCGAAAAGCGCCAGGTGGCGATAGCCAGTTAAAGCGCCGATGACTCGTCTACTCCAATATTTTTTGCTGTTAGTGTCCTCACTTGCGTTCGCCGAGGAAGCCCAGCTTTCCGACTATGGTGACTGGTATCAGGTAGAAATCATTGTTTTTAAGCAAAAAAGGCAGCCAGTCAGCGATGAGATCTGGCCCTTGCAGGCAGCTAGTTACCCGTTGAGCATGGTCGCCATCTCACCCCCGAGCAATGATGAGATAGCGCCCTACTCCTTAAGCCAGCTGGACGACCTGCTGGACAGTGAGGGACTATTTGACACCGATGCAGAAAAACCTGCACCAATATTCGATGGATTCCTGTTTGAGGATCGGGGCAGTCACATACAGAACCGTTTACTGCTGGAGGCCGCTGACAAGGTGGAGCCGGTTCCCAGCGACGAGATACTGGAGCTTGCTCCGGAAATAGATGCCAGCTCAGAAGTGGAAGAAGCTGGAAAGCCGGTGCTTGATTTTGTCATGGCAGATGAACTATTGAATTCGCCATTACCGCAGGCCTATCGGGCGCTGCCGGAAGATTCGCTTTCGCTTGGCACAATTGCCCGTAGCCTACGGCGCTCATCCGGATTTGAGCTGATGCTTCACCAGGCCTGGCGGCAACCCTTGAGTGGCAAACCGAAGGCGGTGCTGATTCAAACGGGCGATCGCTACGATGACCTGTACGAAATTGATGGAACCCTGTCCTTCAGCAGGTCAAGGTTTCTACACCTGGACGCAAACCTCTGGTTCACCCAGTTTGAGCCGAAATTCAATCAGCAGCAGTTCATTCAGGTGCAACCGGGTGATCTGATTGACGGGGCTGAAAACTATCCTGAACTTGTCGAAATGGAGCAAAACAAGGGCACGCATATCGCTGTTCACTCTCACCTGTTGCAGCACTCCAGGCGAATGCGCAGCTCTGTGCTGCACTACATCGACCATCCCTTCTTTGGTGTACTGGTCCAAATCGACAACTTCACCTATTCACCTGAAACGGCAGCTGAGTAACCTGGTCCGGCACATTGGCAACCATCAGAAAATCCCAAACAAGCTCAAAGATAAGAAACAAAGCGTGTTGACTGCCTTCAATATGAATCACCGGGATCTTCCGGAAAAATCAACAGGTTCCCTCTCCTCCGCCGGCTTGCAGCCCTCCGGGCTCCCCTCTTTCGCGATGGAGCCCAAGGTCTCCATCACTCTTTCGGTGCTTCGCTTTTACTGCTGCGGCGAGGGAACCTGTTGACATTTCCTATCATTGTATTCCAGCGGGACAGTTCTCAATTAGGCAACAATGCTCAGGGGAGTCCAGTAGAAGGATGGACTAGGCTCCTCTCCTTCACGGTTTGAGGCTCTCCTTCTGTTGTCCCATCGGGCTAATGAACCTGATAAATGGTGCTTTTGACCTAAACTGAATCATCAATTGCGCTAGACACTATATCTGAACAAGACTGGGCAGCTTCTGTTGTAACCTAAAAGGTAGTTGCCTAATTG
>Ga0187833_10001832_pt1 | contig 23649 bp, 30 predicted proteins | sample ETNtaG_37_FD_167968 | JGI IMG/M metagenome (GOLD analysis project Ga0187833, IMG submission 167968) | Marine microbial and viral communities from oxygen minimum zone, Eastern Pacific Ocean - ETNP2014_SV_400_PacBio MetaG (Illumina Assembly) | ecosystem: Environmental > Aquatic > Marine > Hypoxic...
TGTCGGGAGTAAGGTAGCCATAGAGTTGGCTTGTCTTGGTGTGGAGCACGTAACTGTATACGATATGGATTTCATTGAGCCACACAATCTCTCGAATCAGGCTTATCATGAACTCCAAGTTGGTATGAGGAAGTCGTCTGCTCTCGAAGAACTCATTGGTCACAAAGTTGGGCATGAACAATGGCTGAAATGGCAGTTCAAGTCCCAAGAATTCACGAAAATGATTCCGCACTCACATAAAGTGCTTATCTCGGCATTGGATACGAGGAGCGGGAGACAGGAAGTGATGTGGAGTGGCATGACCAACAGTTCTACTCTTGTGATGGACTGTCGCATGGACGCGATGCAGGGCGCAGTTCACATGTACAATCCCGGAGACCCGAAAGAGCGAAAGGTCTACACAGAAAACCTACCTTCCGAAGATTACGAGGGGGAGAAAACTGCCTGTGGATTGCCAATCAACTGTGGCACAACGTCTGGATTTGTAGCGAGCACGGCAGTAGCGATGCTCATAAATTGGTGGAGCTTTGGTATTCGGGAGAACATCCACTTTAACTTACGAGCCATGGAAACGTGGCGAACCCCTGTGATGGAGGGAACAACATGAGACAGATAGACTCAACGGAACCTATGGTCACGATTGACGCTGAAACGTGGGGGCAGATTATGTTCGCCACTCAGGCTGTCGATACGGAGATCACGGGATGGCTTAATGTGAAACGTGATGAAGATTGTTTTCATATACATGGCGATCTCGTAATTCCCAAGCAAGAAGTAGGCTCAGCCAGTATTGATGTGGGTGCGCCAGAAATGGCATTGATGTTAGATCAGCACGACAACGTGCGTTGTTGGTGGCATAGTCATGTAGACATGGCTACGAACCCATCCTCGACAGACGTTACGCAAATGGATGGGTATGCAGAAAATCTACCCTTCTACCTAATGCTAATCACGAATAAGAGTGGTAACTATGGTCTCGAAGTTTGGGATATGGAAAGCAATCTGATTTGGGAAGGCATCGAGTTAAGCTCTGTTCCGACTCGTGATGTAGAGAAATTGGCAGACATCATTAAGGATAACGTGAAGGAGAAAACCTTTTCGGTACACCATTGGGGGGAAAAGAATGGTATTTACCATCCGGGGAGTACGTCAATTTATGAGAATGGCAACGGAAGGGGGAACACGTACCCGTATGATCTCGATGGGGTAAGTGCTGTGCATGGTTGGTGTGATCCTACGCAAATGGAAGTCGAACGCCTGATGTTGAAGGAAGGTATAGACGAGGACGAAGCCTTAGAATGGTTTGAGAAAGGATTAGCATAAATTGTCAACACGTTTTGAAAAGGAGAATTGAAATGACAGCTTCTAGTAGACATCCCAACAAGCTCACCAACAAGGAAGAAGTGAGACTAACCGAGAGACTTAGGAAGATCGAAAGCGAACAGGCAATTGCTTGGGGATTACACCGATTAAGCGGTGGATTTGTGAAGGCTGAATATGATGAGTGCGATGAAGATAGAATATATATCACCCTCACTGACGGCATACAAAGCGACTGTTATATACAAAAAAATATCAGCCATCTCTCTCTCTGGAGAAATACTCTGGAATGGACAGATTAAACTCACCCCTATTGAAAGGAGTAGAAAATGAAACCAAAACGTATTCGATTCACGCCGGAAAATCCCAAACAAATAGTTGAACACGCCCAACTGGAATATATTCATCATGTGTTACAAGAATGTGGTAATGGGAACGTAGACAACTCAATGGTTGACCAAGCACTAGAATATGTTGAAGATATTAGAGAACAATTTGGATGGAAGGGTTGTTCGTATGGAGATTTTTGGGATGATTGATATAAAATGCCTTTATCGATTTGTCAGGTTCGCAGGGAAACGCCTTTTGGTAATGACAACGCAAAGTGCAACGCCATGAGCATTTCTTACATTCATACCACGACTAATCGCGCCTGTCCTCGTTGTGGGTCTGTCAATATCGTGATTGATGTCACCTGTGTTTGGGACGTAGAAAGCCAACAGTGGGAGATGGACGGAGATCCAGACGAGCATGGCGGGAGCATGACTTGCGCTGACTGTTCGAGTGACCACTGGTTCTTGGATCATCCCAAAATCATAAAATGGGAGACCTAATCACGAGTAGCAAACTTTGGTTGTTACGCCCTAACTACTTTAGTAGTTAGGGTGTAACAACCAAGTAGGTGGTCGGCTAGTTGGTCGGCTTTTTTTTGGCTTTTAACGAGTGTCAATTTGACACCAAATGGAGTATGCTATATGATACACACAGTCAACACAGGGGAGTGTCTATGACCAAGAAGATAGTTTGTGAGCAGATGTTGTTGGAGATTCAGAAGGCTATCCTTCTGTCAACACAGACAAAACGTCGGGGCGCTATGCGTGCGGTATTGGGTCGAATTGCCGATTCATCAGAGTGTGCCGGACTCACACGCCATACATTAATCGAGATCATTGCAGATAGTCCAATGGTCGGGAGTAAGGACAAGCAAATCAAGATTCGCCCCGCCTTTTCAGCACTTCGTGATTGCCTGAGTTACGCCACCGTTATGGCTATGCTCTACGAAACCTTTAAGTCCTACCACCCCCCTTCCATTCCGAAAGGGACGGTGACCTTCGATCTTAAAGAGGCTTGGGCGGTTGCCATGGGTGATTTCTCACAAGCGGTGATTCGCCCAAGTGCGTGCGGTGTCGTGAGTCCGAGGGGTAAAACGGGTTTCGTGATTGGGTACAACAAGCGTTGGTTGATGCCCAAGAAAGGCACGTCCATGAAGCCATCGTATGATATGGCATCGTTACTGAGGTATAGAGCAGAGAAACAGCGTCAATGGTTTCTTGCACAGACCATTCCTTGTGGTTTTTTGGAAGGTGGTTTGCTTGATGTCAAGGAGGATGGTGATGAGGCGTTGGTTGCCGTTCCGCTTTCCACGGGGTTGGATATCGTTACCGGGTATCTCGCGACTAAATGGGCAGATGATGGCACGATTTTCAGTGAAGTCCGTTCCCATGATGATGGCGGGGCGATGGAAGTCTGGAAATCCGCTGTCTCACACTGTGGGATTGTTGAGAATTGGGATGACACAACCATAAGTGCTGTGATGACGGCGATTTTCGCGAGAGAAAAAGCCAAGCCAACCGTGATGTCCGAAGTGCCGTTGTCCACAGAGGCGGATGTGAAGAGTGCATTGGCACGTATTCACGGTGATGCAGGAACTCTCGAAGATGCTGAAGCCAAAGCGGGAGCGCCTAAGTTCAACATCGAAGGGCCATTGAAGTCATCGCTTGAGGGATTGCTTGACGCGGCAACAGGCGGGACGCTGAAGGATATGGCATCGTTGCAGAAGATGCTTAACGAAGGCGTCGAAGCCAAAGACAAAGCCAAGAAGTTAGAAGAGCAGGTCGCGAGGGCTGTGCGCCCTGCATCCACGAGGGTTGTGGCTAAGCCGGGTGAGGAACTGCCTGACGGTGATGTGAAGTACGACAAGGCTTACAACGTCCTTGGTATGCGTAAGCGTGGCTCGATGGACTTTGATGTGCCTGTGTTCGAGTGGAAGACTCCGCATCCGATGGTTCCTGAGATCGATCCTGATTACATCTTCCGACCGGAACCCACACTAAAGGCGTTGATTGGTCTTGTGAAAGGCATTAACACCTACGCTGTGGGCCACACCGGAACAGGCAAGACAACCCTATTCTTGCAGTTAGCGTCACGTATGAACTGGCCCGTGATACGGATTAACTTTGATTCGGAGATCACGAGGTTGGATTTGATTGGTCGTGACATACTCAAGGCTGATAGCGCAACAGGCGTTACGGTTAGTGAGTTTGTTGAAGGTGTGTTGCCGACTGCCATAGCAGGGCCATTCATTCTGCTGTGTGATGAGGTGGATCGTGTCAGACCAGAGGTGAGTTACGTGTTCCAGAGGGTGCTTGAGGATCAAGGCATCATGCTCAACGAGGATGGTGGCCGTCTCGTGAGTCCACATGATTGGCATCGGGTTGTGGCTACAGCCAACACGGTGGGGCAGGGTGATGAGTTTGGCTTGTACCAAGGCGCGAGACACCAGAGTCAGGCGTTTCTCGATAGGTTCACAAACTGGATCGAGATTGGATATCTCGGTAAGAAGGACGAGACGAAGTTGCTGAAGTCTAAAGCACCGGGTATTGATGATAGTGGGACAGAAGCCATTATGAATTACGTGGCTGAGCATCGTTCGGCGTTCGTTAATGCGGAGATCCTGCAACCCATTAGTGCGAGGGCGATTGAGCAGTTGGGTATGCAGTATGTATCGTACAGGTCGTTGCTTCCCGATTCAGCCAAGGCGTTGAAGATGGCTTTCGATAGCGTGGTGTTGGTGCGTGGCAGTGCGACTGATCGTGCAGTGATGACGGGGTTGCTTGACCGAGTGACAAAGGGAGAGAGCGAATGAGATTTGAAGAGTTCAGAGACGAGGCAGAGGGTACGAGTAGGACGTTGGGACGGAACTTTGGCACGAGACTGACGTTCGAGGGCGAAGGTGCGTTCACGGATAGGAAGAGAGTGAATCTACCTATGTTGCCCGAAGGCGCAGAGTTGACCAAGGAACAGGTTCGGATGACACGAGGCTACATAGATCATGAGGCGGGTGGGCATCAGCGTCATACCGATATCGATTCAATGGAGTTCATCCAAGAGTGGTCACAAACGGAAGGCAAGCCTGCTGTTCCTAAGATTACAAACGCGATGGAAGACATACGCATTGAGCCAAAGGTGATTCGAGAGTATCCGGGTGCGAAGAAGAACCTTGAGGCAACGACCGATGCCGTGTGCCGGATGTTCTTGGATGAGTATGTTGCTGAAGGCGGGGAGAACTATGACCCCGAAGTGCTTAGCGATAGGCAGAAGGTGTTGCCATTGGTGGTGACATGGGTAGGGCGCAAGAAGAAGGGGTATGAGTCTAAAGCACTTGATGAGTGCATTGATCTCGTTGATGACGAGTTGGTTAAGGAGGCGCAGGTATGGGCAGATGCGGCAATGGCGTGCAAGGATACGTGGAGCGTGTTCGAGTTAGCGAAGAGGATGAACTTGGAAGTATACGAAGAAGAGGAAGAGGAAGAACACGAAGGGCCAACGGGAGAAGGGGATGGAGGTTTGCCTGTAGGTGAAAAGTCTGGCGAGAAGGGCGACGGCGAGAAGGGGATGGAGGCTAAAGCGCCGGGTGGTGACATACGAGAGAGTTCGGATGACAAGCCAGAACCTATCGAGATCACAATGAAGGAAGCGCTTGAGAATGCGTTCCGAGAGGCTTCAGATGGTGCGCCTGATAGTGAGTTCAGAAGTTATACATCAGCAACTGATATAGAAGTTACGCGAGATGGGATCACCTATCTTGATGGGACGCCATGCCGTAAGAGTAAGCATTACATTGAGCGGATCAACAGTAAAAGTGTTGCCGATTACATAAAGCTGACCAAGCAAATGCGGGGAATCATCAGTACGATGAAACGAAAGTTGGAGCGTGGCTTGGAAGATATGATGAGGCGTGGCAGGGATGATGGCAAGGAGTATGGGTCGCTTGATACGAGGCGTCTGGTACAGGCGTACAACCGAGCGCCCAATGTATTCTGGATGCCGGATGAAGCGCCTGATATGAACACTGCGGTTGAAGTGTTGATAGATATGAGTGGGTCGATGAGTGGTCGGAAACTTGGTCTCGCGATGTTGTCGTCCATCTGTTTGGCTGAAGCCATGAACACGATTGGCGTGCCATTTGAGGTGACGGGATTCTTTAGTGATGGGACGAATGATGAGATACCGCACGGTTCGGGCAAGATCAGGGGTTACCACAGGTATCAGGGAGAGACCTACTTCATCTTCAAGAGTTTCAAGGATTCATTACGCGAAGCCAGAGGGAATCTGGCGTCCATCATCAAGTGCTGTGGTTTCGAGAACTGTGATGGTGTGAGTGTGCGTTGGGTAGGTAAGCGTCTCATGAAGAGGCCAGAGAATAAGAAGGTTCTCATGGTCTTGAGTGACGGGCATCCTGCGTTCTTGATTGGAAGGGGTGCGGACAGGAAAGTGGCTCACCAGTATCTTCCCGATGTGATTAAGGGGTTGAGTGATACGGGGATGCACGTAGTTGGTATTGGGATATGCAGTGATGCGGTGAAGAGGTATTACCCGCATTGGGTGGTGCTTGATGATATCGAAGGGTTACCGGGAGCGGTGATGTCTCAGGTGGCGAAAATCCTCATGGGTAAGCGCGTTGTCTTGGATAATAGCGAACTCATGAAGGCTTCCTCACTTGGTCGTCGTCGTGTGGCGTAAGCGGGGAAAGCGGAGTCCGACATTGAGAATGGCTTGGTGTGGCTGGTATCCGGCAAGGTCGGCAAAGGATTTCGCTTTCTGGTATCGAGTGGCTGAGCGTGTGAGGGATAAGCGCATACGTCACAAGAATATGGAGCGAATTATTCAAGTGTGTATAGATATAGATAAGGAGACTCGAACATGAGTAAGACAATTGATAAGTCTTTAACGAAGAAGTTGTTGGACGATGTAATCGTGAAGGATGAGCCAGAGGTGGATGAGTACAAGTCCACTTATCCCGAACCATCTTATGTGGAGGGTGGAGTCCCCGGCGGGAGAAGTTCAGGCGCGTATCACCGGGGCGGGAGTTGGATGGATGATTGTGACCTCGGGTTGGGTTTTGTTGGCTTGGGGAAGGATTATACAAGTGCAAGGGCTGTTGTTGATGGGAACCGTAGTGGTGGCAAGGTGATTGAGTTGGATCGTCACGATACCGATGAGATTATCAGGTTGTTGGCGAAGAAGATGGAGAATGTTTTACAGAAGGAAGGGTTTGTCATGACCCCCGACTCTCGTGATGAACTTGAAAATAGTATGTTGGCTGTTGTTGACTTGTGCAAGTGGAAGTCGGAAACGAGTCCGACTTCTTTGTACGTTCTTAAACTACGATAACGCGGAGGTATATATGAAATCGCTTGAGTTAGTTGGTATTGATAGACCGTTGCTAACGGTAGTTGTTCCGTTTGATGTGAAGAAGGGGACAACGATGATTGTTGATGCAAAAAATGGCGGGTTGTTTGCGGTGTGGCGTAAGATTATTGATGGGCCTGAGCCAACCTTTGAAATACCCAAAGGTGCGTGGAATGATGTAGGAAATGTTCCTCGGATGACAGAGGGTAGGGTGCAGGCACTTGAGGCGATCTGGCGGCAGGGAGCACTGGCGCATGTAAAAAGCGTGGTGAGTTATCTTGGGGTTGACGGTGGAACAGCGCGGAGACACCTTCGTTTCCTGACTGCCAATGGCTTTGCTACGAGAAGCAAGTGCAAGCCAAACGGGAAGATGGGGAGAAGGCCGTTCAAGTATTCAATCACGAAGAAGGGGATGGAAAGATTGGAGTCCTCAGCCCTAAAGTTCTCTTTGAACCTGTAAGGGTGTCGTTCACGGGAGAGGGTTGGAGTTCAGCTACTCTAGCCCCCTCCGGTTTTCTTTCACATAAAGGAGGGGATATGAAAAGGGGAATACCAATGAACAAAGATGTAGGGGAGAAGTGTATCTTTTGCTTTAGGGATACCTCCTTTGGCTCTGGCAGGTTTGTTAATAGGATACCAGCCAGCGATGATGAGTATGATGGTTGGGCTTGTCCAGAATGTATGGCGTATGAATGTGATCGGTGCAATAAACCGATTGGTCTGGATTGTGATATCGATTGGGAAGATGAGAAGATACATGAAGAATGTCTAACTCCAGAGGAGCATATAAAATACGAGAAGGAATTAGACCCATGGATATCACCAAACAAGAAACATGCAAGGCGGCACGGTGCGGTGAAACTCGGTATTTTAAGGAGAGGATTATAATGAGTAGCCTTTGTGACAAGGAGTTAGTCAACGCGGTGTGTAGAGCAAGCTGATGAAGGGGTACATGATTAGAAGGCCAAGAGGGGGAGGTCACGAGTACATTTGTTATAGAGGGGGTGGCGTTCGGGTGTTCGGGTCGAAGTCAGCGGTGATTCGATACCTACATTTGCGTGGCTTGGATATGAAAATTAATTCACGAAACATTCACGAGTTGACGACAATTCAAATACAGGAGTGCAAACGTAATGGCAAAAATGAAGGATAAGCTGTTGTTGAAGACAAAACAGGGGTCAGTGTCGTTTACGCCAGAGAAGCTGGCTTGCTTTCGTGATGCTTTCGAGAGCGCGGAGGATACAATCTTTGTGTTCGAGGGGAAGCATTACCTGAAGGGGTACGCTAAGTATATGATTGAATACATGGAGGGCTTGTGGTCTACGGACGACAGAAATAAGCAGGAGAGGCATGATGGTTGATGTGAAATGTCTTAAATGTGGTGGTGAAGAATTTTGGGGAGTCGAGTTCGATGGGTACTGTCTTCAGTGTAAGACGTGCAAGAATACATGGAACTCAAAGTATTCATTCTTCTTAGCGAGAAACAATGATGAAGAAGATCAAACCAAGAAGGATCAAGCCAAGAAGGGGGGTGATACCGCTACTACGGAAGGGAGGGCCGCATCGTAAAACGCGCAAGGCGGAGCGGAGGGCTATCAAAATAAAAGGATACAACTATGACCACTGACCCTCTTTTTGCCGTGACTATAAACGACAAGGGTGAAATGAATGTTATCGTTCGTAAAGATTTTTGGGAGCAGGATGATAAGGACGTATTGTTTGCGGTCGTTACGATTGCGACATTTGTGTTGAGTGCTAACGACTCAGTGTTGGAAGCCAAGCAGAGGTTTATAGATGCTTGCAGTGATGCAGTAGATCTTGGGAATGAGGATGTTGTTCCGAGCGAACTGATTGAGTTGCGAAAAAGTCTGTTCGACTTTGACGACATCCCGGATTTCATACATCCATCGAGTAAGGGGATTCATTAATCGGTAATAAATCCATGTTGTAATCAAACAGGGGGGGTTATGTTAAAGATCACATCCCGTGGGGGGATTCTATATGTAGTTGGCTCAGTCAATGGCAATCGTGTTCGCCAGAGTACGGGGCTTAGTGTTGGGAATAAGGCGGAGGCTGAACTTGTTAGAGCCAATATGGAGTTGGCTTTGTTTAGGGGTGATTCTTTGTGCGGTGGCGTGGGCGCTAAGAGTTTCAAGTCGGTATGCGAATCGTATGAGAAGCGGAGAGGTGGGATTAGTAAGACGCAAAAGGGGAACATCGACAGGCTGTTGCGTTACTGGGGTTCCACCCATGTTGATGACATCAATCAGTTCTTGGTTGATAGGTACGTTGCTGATGTGCATTGCAATAATAAAGATGGAACTATTCGGCGTGAGTTGAATACGATGAAGGCCATCTTGAACTACGGTGCGGAGCGTGGCTTGTGCAAGGAAGCCAGATTTGGGTTACCGCCTGATGGGGAAGGGCGCACTCGGTACTTGAGTAGTGACGAGAGGAGCGAGGTTCTGGCGTGCTTGGGTGGTATCGAGGAACTTAGTGACAAGGTAAGTCCTATAAAGAGGGAGCTTATATTCCTGCTTTACTGTGGCGCACGGCTGTCGGAGATGCGAACCTTGTTATGGGGTGCTGTGGATGAGGACTCTGTAGTGCTTGTGAGTATTAAGGGGAACAAGCGTAAGAAGAAGACGAGAAGAGTGCCACTGCACCATAGGGTTGTTAATACTTTAGGCGTGCGTGGTGAGCCAACTGAACTTGTGTTTACCAAGGGGGGCGGGAATATGTGGGATAAGACAGCGTTCTATCACGAGTTTCATAAGGTTATGAGTTGTGCAGGTATCAGTGACTTTACTCCGCATGATTGCAGGCATACGTTCGCAAGCCATTTGGTGATGGGCGGGGCAGACTTGCGTACTGTCGCTGAGTTGTTGGGGCATAGCACCATGAGTATGGTGATGCGTTATTCACACTTATCAAGGGGGCATCTTGAAGATGCTATTAAAAAATTATGACTGATAAAGAAAATATCGATTTTGCGAAACAAGCATTCGTTGATGACGAGACCCATCAGAAACTCCAAGCCATGAGGTATGAAGGGTGGTTGGATAGAGAGATCTTAGAGTATGCGGGGATGTTGATCGAGCAGATCAAGTTCCTTGAGACGCAGTACAATCACAGTGAGTCAGAGAATACGAGGGATGCACTTGTTGACAGCATCGATGATAAGAAGGGGATGTTGGTTTCTTGTATATCAGAATTATCTGGAGCAAATCACATCATCGAGATCGATGCACTCGCGAAAAAACTGATGACCACCGACACCTCGTAAAGCTAATCCCGCATCTGCAGGATTAGCTTCCCGTTGGGGGCGTGAGGTGATGTCCGAGAGGAGAAAATTAGTTTGTCGAGTTGTCGTTGTCCTCATCCCCATCATCTGATGTGTTGCCATCATCTCCATCATCTGACGAGTTGTCATCATCCCCATCATTTGATGTGTCGGAACAATCCAAGGTATCTTGTCCAACACAAATATTTGTACCGCCTGAGCTAACCTCTACCTTCGTACAGCCAATCGCAAAAAGCGCTATCAAAATAATAAAAAATAATCTCATCATAATTCTTCTTTCTCCTCTAATCGTATTGAAGCTCCTAATTCCCAATCAATAAAGTCAATTGCCACCATCGTAGAACATCCAGACAGCAGAACTACTAACAGCAGTAATATTGATATTTTCATCTCTTCTCCCGAAAAAACTTTGCTAAACAGTCCAATAATCCCATACAGCTATTAAACCACTAATCAAAATAAAAATAAACAGTCCGACAGTGGTAAGAAGTGCAAAAAAAGTGGTGAAAACAGAGTTTGATGGTAGGAAAAATGGCTTGGCGTCCCGCAGACCAAAACGGAAGCCCAAGTCTGCTTCCGTAAAAGCCTCCGCAGGCTTCCGCAAACCCTTAAAATACAATCACTTGGCCTTAGCCTGCTTCCGTAAAAGCCTCCGCAGTTTTGTTTGGCTTGGGGTCGGCAGGTACGTTACCATGGGATGCGCTCTCCTATTGAACACTTAGCGACAGCGCAGTGGATTAAGCCAACTTCTTTTGGTAATGTATCATCTAAGCGACAGGCTATGGGTCGTATATCGTAGATGCCACATAGATCCTCGTCTGTTAGGTATTGGCATCTTATGATTTCGTGTGTCTTTAGGTCTACGCGCTTACAGCACGCGCCGTTGCAATCAGTGCAGTCAGCCATCGGAGCTAATGGAGGTGGAGTTAAGCCAAGCCAGATATAGCTCGATGAAATCTTCGAGGCGGATCAGTGTGTATGCGTCCTCGATCTTTTGGCGATTACGCCTATTGATGACAACGGGAATAGCATCAGGCGGCGAGTTGGCTTGGGCTTGGCGGAGAGCACCTGGAAAGTCCAGCTTCTCGACGCGCTTAGCCTCTATCGATAGGTGGGGCAAGCCAGTTAGATCTTCCTGCCCTTGAGCGCGGTCGTGAAATTGCTGGGTCAGGCAGGTACGGTGTACTTCTAAGCCAGTGTGGTCGCGGAAGAACTTGGCTAGTTCACGCTCGAATGCGTGGCCTTTGGCTCGTATGGTCTTGATATTAGGGGGCATCTAGGTCACCCGTGAGCTGTCGTTTCTTGCATCTATCGCATACGTACTGCCATTTAGGGCGTGGCTTATCTGAAGCGCAGACAACACAAGGCCGCGTCCACTTTTCCTGTCGAAAGCTCTCAGCTACGACATATTTAGCGGCTTCATAGTGGGCGAGACCTTCTCTCATTAGGATTCGCCTTAGTGTGTCAACGCAACAGCCAATGTGGATGGCTAATTCTTGGTCAGTGAGTTTATCTTTGTTCTTCCTAAGCCAATCACGTTGGGTGTTTGAGATATGTATTCTCTGTGCCATCGATAACGTGGTGGTTGGTGTTAAATCCCGGCGCACTGTACCCGAAAGAGATTAGCATATCAAACACATTAGCGTATTACTATGGTCTAATAGTACGTGGGGAGCCACCCACCAAGGGTGGCGAGCCACTAAACCCCAAGCCATTTTCATCGGTGTCACACCTGTCACACCTGTCACACCCTATTTCAACTACATGTTTTTAACAAACACGCGAAGTAAAAGAGGTGTGCCACCCGTGCCACCTGTGACAACTGTACTAAGTGATTGTATTTTCGATATTTTCTGTCACAGCATGTCCCGGCTTGGCACACCACTCCCACGTTACTCACTTGACTTTTCAAAAATCCATGATAAACTCGCTTTTGCTTCACCACCGCAGAGACAGACAACCATCTCTGCTTATCCCTAACGGGAACACAGAGATAAGTACCAGATACATAAAGTAAAAGCAAAAGCCACAGATTTCCTCCTAGTAGTCATTGACCCGCGCTAAATACGCGGGTTTTTTTTTGCGTGTCTAAAAGGTGTTGACAACACACCCGAAAGTGTCTTACATTTCGTACTGCTCATGCTCAGGTTAAGCCAGATGGCCAATCCTTATGTAAGTGTTATCCTTCTCGCGAGCGCCGAGATTCTGGTCGCGCTCACTTATTCAACTAGATCGGAGATAGCAAATGCCTGATGAAAACACGTTCGTATGTCGGGCCTGCGGTTCTCGACAGTTCTTTCACGCGGGGGTAACAAGTAGGGCTTTCCAATCCAGAAAGGAAGGGGAAGAACCTAGTCTTAATTACGAGACAGTTCATTACTACGCATGTGGTGGATGCACAAGCCTCTTCCTCATGCCCCCTGCGTTTTCAGTGGCCAACTCAATTGAGAGTGTGCCTGTGAATGAAGAGGAACTACCACCCACTACCCATCCACATTTTGAAGCGGAGGATGATTGATGAAGTCCAAATGGTTGCCCGGAGAAGGTAAGCCCACCATATCTAGGTTAGGCGTCGCGCTAGGCATCAAACCCGTCGCCGACCGACAACAAGCTCGCGCTCAAGCCTACTACAAGATGCTGGAGGAGAACGAGGGGGACAGGGATTATATCTACCCCGATACCTCAACGGTAGTTGACAAAGTAACCGGCAAAACAATCAAGAACCCCCAGCCTACAACCGGGATTGGGTTCAACTTGAACGCCGCTCATAACCAAAAGTTCCTGGAGGATAACAAAATAGACAAGCAAGAGCTAAGGGTAGTTGACGAAGATGGCAAAACAATACGCAAGGGGCGTAACCTTACTCAGAACGAGAAACTGCTAATGTACAATCACAGCCTCAGACAAGCCTTCAAGGACGCTCGTTTGTATGATCCAAGGTTTGACCAACGCCCTGAGTCCGTTCAGATGGGTCTAGTCGATATGGCTTTTAACTTGGGGCTAACGAAGTTGAAGAAATTCGTGAAAATGAAGAAAGGGCTGGATGCCGATGACTACACCACGGTAGCCAAAGAAGCCAAAGACAGCGATTGGTTCAGACAGCACCAGGCGTTGGCAGGTCAAAGAGACCACCGTGGCAAACGCACAGTTGCTCTGTTCGAGAAAGTTATCTATCCTGAAGGCTGGGGGGATAGATAGGTAGTCAAAGCTCCTTAACAACTTTCATTTTCTGAGCTAAAACCCAAGTCCCACCTTGAGATTCAGGTCTGTCGTATAACTCACAATCATCTACTTCAACTTCCACCCAAACCCTTCCCCTCTCAGATAGGTGTGGTGCATTTTTTTCAAGTGTGCAATGCCATCCCTTTCTTTCAGCGAAACCTTTTTTTGGGTGGAACTCTGCATCCATCCATACACCTATTGGTATTCTACTTTTTTGATTTATAAACAGAGGGGATAAACTACTGTCTTTCATTTTTCTTATCAACTTATATGCTTTCATTTCCTTATTTTTCAGTCATCATGTTGACGTGGCATCGTAGCTGTTTAAGGAATTGGACTAATTTATCCTTCACATCCTGCCGCAAAGGTGGTTCCACCTGTTCCCATTGATGAAGAAGCGCATCCAAAGAGGAAATCAATAGCCAGTAGTCATCCTCACTGACATCGCTTATCGTGAACCTTTTCTCGCTGGCTATATCCATCATCCCTCCCAAATCGGCTTGTATTGAGTTCTAAGACACTTTTATTAAATACAGGTACATGGTAAAGGGTAGAGAATTGAATTAACCTAAGACTAGCACACTCGCCGACTTACGATATAGAGCCATTACGCTCTCCCCTTTTCACCTCCATACTTGCTATCGCAAACCTGATTGCGTCCTCTCGCGACTGCTTATGGCTTATAACACTCATGAATTTCTTGTCTGTGTCCGTGACAATACACCCCCACTCACCGTGATTGTCTTGAAAATCTTCTACTCGATACTGCCCAATAAGTGCTACGCTCATGTTTCTATCCATTTTTTTATTGTTGTGTACGGCAGTTGTAGAGCATCAGAGATCTCTTCAAGCGCCTTCCCATCCGCTAATGCGGCTCGTGCTTTGGCTTTCGGAGACTTAGAACCAATTACGATCTCCGTGCCATAGTTATCTTGTGCAAATGCGATGTACTGAGTCCATTGATGGTTGTCAGTCCACTCCCGCACCTTCTTGTATCGGAACTCAATAAGCATACGAATGCGAAATCCTTCGGGAAGTTTGTCTTCCATTCGATTCCACACTGGTCGCTCCATTTTTATATCCCACAGCCCTGCGTTTTGCTTGGCTGTCTCCTCATGTTTATACACCTGTGTAATTCGTACCTGGGTATCGAGAACCGTCAGTTGGTTTGTTGAACCAGCCTCCCTACCCAAGCCAGACTCGCCGGGTTTATTCGAGTGATGTGCGAACACCACCGCTAGTCCAATGTTGCGTAGGCGAATCAACAGATGGTTCACTCGTGACCACGCCTCTGCATTGTTCTCATCTAAGCCAAGGAATGCACTGCGTACGGTATCAAGGATGACAACATCCGGCTTCTCTGCCTTGATATAGTCTTCGAGTAAGGACAAGCCCTGCTTCGTGGTTAAGTTCATATCCTTCTCATCTAAGAAGGACGCCCACACCTTGAATGCCTCTCCCGCATCCCCGTGTATGGCTTGTAATGTTTTCATCCGCTTACCAATTACGCCACGCCCGTTCTCATAATCAAAATACAGAACATTCAATGGGCCTGCCAACTCGAAAGGGCCGAAGTCGTTCTGCCCTGCGGCAATGGCGTAAGCCAAATGCTGGAGGAACATTGACTTACCTGAACCAGAGTAGCCGTGGATTTGTGTAATAGATCCACGCCATAGGAAGGGGTCAGCGAAATAGGCGGTGGCCTCGCTCTCTGAAACGAGGGCGTCGGCATCATAGACAGTTAGTAGGCGACGACGCTTCCCCGGAATAACATCTGAAATGGCTTGGGTTGTGTCGCCGTACACATACTCACCATTTACCCAGCGTTCTGGGTGATTCTCTTTCTCCATGCGCTCAACGCTTGCCGCAGTCGCCTCGAACTCATAGTCGGGTAGATCATTCTCAAAGAACCGCGCCATAAATGCCCGACCTTTCTGGCGTAGATCGTCACCCCAGTACCCATCCAACACCATGTCAGATAGATGGCGCATCACTCGGTCGTTGCGACCATTGCCAGCACCTGTCGGTATCTTTCCGCTTGGAAAATTTTCCTTTACAAATGCTTCGGTTGAGTCCCACTCAGGGATTCGAGATCGAGTCTCGACTGATGACAGGTCTAGGGAGTTGAAGTCAACGAGATCGCCTGTAGATATGTCAATGACATTAGGGCTGTCGTATGAAGGTGTAGAAGGTGTCCAATCACGCCATAAAGGTAGATCGGTTTGGTCAAATGGGTATTCAATATCCCACTCGTATCCTTGGCTTGGAGGTAGAAGAGCGTAGGAGCCATCACCCCGGAAATCTATGCCATCGAACTTGGGCCAGTCAGTACCTCTGGAATTCCCGCCAACCCGTGGGCCTCTACGCTTACCGTCTTTGGGATGCTCGAAATAATGATGTACGCCGCGCTTGGTTGTTACCCGAACGGGTGAGGACAAGCCTTCCTCTATTGCAAATTTGTGCGCCTCGGCACTGTCACAGTCCACGATACATATTCCCGATAGCTCTCCTGTAACGACTGCGAGGCGAGCATCGGGCCAGTCGCGAAACCATTGTTCGACCTCACCCTCGGTAGGGCGTCTAGCTTGGAACCTTTTCCAACTGATGTATGGTTTTTTCGATGTCGGATTGATTGGAATAACGGGCCAACCCAACTCAAGATATTCAATCGCCGCATCAACTGACCCTCTCTCCGCTTTTTGACTCATGCTCACTGCTCTCCTGTACGTACTTCTCAATTTTAATCTGAGGGAATGCGCTCAACATTCGCTCAAGCGTTCGCAACGTGATGTTACGGGTACGACTCCATCGATATGGGGCGGTTCTAGGAACACCAATGGCTTCAGCAACAGCCCTTGCTCCCCCTTGGTCGCTGACCATTTTTCGGATATCGATAGTTTTTTTCATGATACCTCCGTTCCAGAATAAAGGCGTCCCTCAGACACCGAAAGATATTGACAACCCACCAAAGACCGTATAATATCCGTTACTCTTCAGTCGGTCAAGGGGGATAAAATGCCGAAGAAACCAGTGTTATCTGCTGTCGTCTCCGATGAATGGGATGATTGGGAGAGGATACCTGTAGACACCCTTCAAACGCCCTGTGGTGTGCGATGGATGGAGGCGAAGGAGCGGGTGAAAGCCGCTGAGTCAATCCTTGAAGATGTGGAGAAGGACGTGCGGGGTATGTTTCCTGAATCCATGGAACCCGGTAGTACGAGGGCTGTTCGTTTGGATGGACAAGTATGTGCAGTCCTGAAAACACACTCTCGTATGAATTGGGATTCAGATATTCTGAAGGGGATGATCGAAGACAAGATGCTATCGGAAGCGCTGAAGCTCTCGATCCATCGCAAAGAGTTTGATCGATTGCCAGAACCATTACGTAAGGCTCTGGAACCCGCGATGAAACGCATACCGTACGAACGCTTAACTCTTGCCCCGTTTTCAACGGAAGAAGAGGCAGGAAGAATCATGGAGCAGAGCGATGTTTGAAACGAAAAAGACGAATGAGACGAAGTTTATTAAGGATAAGACTTTAGTGATGGGGCATCACGGGTGGGGGAAAACACACCAGTGTAGGCACTATCAGGAAGCGTACGGGAAAGGTCTGATCTTATCAGGTGAGGGGGGTCTAAAATCTCTCGAAGACACAGACATAGAGTACGTGGATTTCAAAACGTGGGACGGAGACCATAGGCCAGAAGATGGTGTGTACTCGTTTCGTGGTATTACACGAATGATGTCCACGCCAGAGTTTAAGAAGCTAGGTTATAACTGGCTCGCAGTGGACAGCCTGACCGAACTTTCCGATCAACTGATGGAACACATCGATGTTGAGTTCAAAGATGTGACTAATGGATTCGTTAAATGGGGTGAATATTCACGCCTCATGATTGGCGCACTGAAGTGGCTTCGAGACGTAGACATGCACATATATATGACATGTCTGGTATCTGAAGAGGCTGATGACAACGGCAACGTGAACTACTGGCCGCTTGTTAAAGGCAACAAGATCGCGAAGCAACTACCCGCGCTGTTCGATCACGTTTTCTGTGGCGTGAGAGTGACCGATGGTGACAAAACTGCACCTACGATCAAGCGTTTGGTTATCACAGAGGAAGTACGTGGATGGCACGGGAAGTCCCGTGATCCACGGGGGAGGCTCAAACCAGTTGAGCAATGCGATAACGTAATTACGCTTCTCAAGTTGATAAGATCAGATGAAGCCAGCTACGAGAAATATCGCAAAGCGCAAACGAAACGAAAGCCTACTGAAGTTAAGAAATCAACTACGGAGAAAGCCGCATGAGTACATTTGCAAGTTTTTCAGATCTCGATCTGAGTAGTGTTAAAGAAGCGAGGGGCGTCAGCATCCTACAGCCAGGTAGGTATGATGTGAAAGTCCTAAACGCTGAGTGGCAGGAGATGGCAAACGGTAATGGCAACCAAGTCATGGTTGAACTGGAAGATATTGATGGTTCTGGATCGATCAGGCACTGGATTAACGTGAAGCATAAGACGAGCGACATGGCGCAAGAGATTGGTCAACGCCAACTCAAAAGCCTGTTGCAGTTTGGCGGTCATCCCGATCCAGATCATCCGGGCGACATCAATTCAATACGTGGTCTGTATGTCGGTGTGGTTGTGGGTATGTCTAAAGAACGACGCAACCCAAACACGGGCAAGGTGATGGAGTCCCGGCCAGAGGTGAAGGGTTATCGGCTACCAGCGAATGATAGCGCCCGTGTACCCGAAGCTGAAGACAAGTTCGATGATTCACTACCGGACTTCTGATATGAAACTATCTTGGGAACTTATCTTAATAGTGATATTTTTTACGCTTGTGTTTGCAGTTTTCGCTTCATTGTTCCTATGATTGCCCAAGAAATTCTGAGCGCTCTCGAAGAAGAGGGCGCTCAGATTCGCTACAAGGCACGCTCCTACATAGGGGCGTCAATCATTGGTAACGACTGTACTGCGTATCTGAATTATTCGTTACGCGGGTTTCCTGAAAATTCCCCTAGCCCTAAACTCCTGCGTATCTTTAATGTAGGACATGCTCTTGAGCCGATGGTCGTTGACGACCTAAAGAAGAAGGGCGGGTATGGCGTGAGTGAGGTGGACGAACTCACGGGAGATCAGTACGAGTACACAGCACTAGGCGATCATGTGGTATGTCATCTGGATGGGATCATCTATGTAGATGAGGAACCATGTGTTTTAGAAATCAAGACGATGAACAAGAGTAAGTTCAACGCCTTTGAGAAGAAGGGCGTGAAGACCTCACACCCGCAATATTTTGCACAGTGTATGTTGGCTATGCACCTGAGCGGAATGCACAAATCTTTTCTCGTAGCAATCTGTAAGGATGACTGTCGATATCACATAGAGGTTATAGAATACGATGAGTTTGAAGCGTCTGCTCTGAAGCAAAAGATATGGACGGCGGTGACGGAACCGGAACGCATCTCTCCGGTGGAATCAGATTGGCGTTGCCGTGGATGCTTTAAGCGTACATCGTGTTGGCACCCGGAGGAATTGGATGCTCCACCCAAATGCTCTATGTGTAAGCACGCCAAGCCAGATATATACGCACAAGATAAGCAATGGCATTGCGGTAAACATGACCGTCCTGCGGTCGATCCATGCGAGGATTACGAAATGCTATTAGCGTGAGTATTTGCGCCTGTAGCGAGTGTTTGATCCCCCACCTGTCTTCTTCTCTCCTGCCCATAAGTCAGTCAACGATTCTTTCGCGGCTTTAATGCCGCCAACTACTGGGATGCGCTGTATTACTTCACGCGCCGCCTGTCGTGCTTGCCCATTGGGGCCATCGTCTTCGCCGAAAAGTACATTGCCAAGACCTTGTGCCACGTTCCAAACGCCTACGGTCTCTCCAAACGACGGGCCAAGTATGTTACCCATTGTGCGCGTGTAGCCATAGTATCCGTTATCAGCCTGTTCGACAGCGTTATGAAGTAGTTCTGCGTACAAGCCAAAGCCACCCAAGTGTAACATGCCCTCGAAATACCACCCGGCAAAATCGTTCGGGTCTGTGCCGTGTATTTCCGGGTCATAGCCGACTGCTTTAAGCCATTCCCTCATGCTTGTTACGTTACGATCTCGGACAATCCCCTCTTCCTCGCTTCCGCGCATCTGAATTATGTCTTTGGCTGTTAAAGCCATTGCGCCACCCGCTGGCCCCATAGCCGCAAGCATTATCATTGGCTTGTAGGAGTGCCAGTTCTTTGGATCTTTCCAAATCTCCATCATGTTGTCTTTACCCAGCCTTGCCATCATCATGGGAAAGGACTTCAACTGCCACATCATTGCACCCGCTGGTGCCTGCGCCCATAGAGGTGTGTCGTTAGTGTTAGGCGCGAAAATAGTATCGTTCGCAAATTTAATGAGCGCGTCTCTTAGCTTTTCATTTTCAATGATGAGCCGAGGATCAATAGCTTCATCATACTCTACCCCAAGATGACGACGACTTTTTATCAAGCCCTCTATGGATGGGCTGTCAGGCCGCGCATAATCGTCGAGACCATACGATTCAAGAACACGCTTTGCTCTGCGCCCCGCTCTACTATTAAGGCCGTGACGGGCAATACGTTTCTGTTCAGTCTTAAACCACTCTATTGCTACTATGCCCGCGAGGTCACGCATTGAGTCAGTCCAAGGTGTGAGCATGGATGCGTTAAAGAAAGCGGTCGTAAGTTTGGATGCGTCTACACCGTACATACCAACGAGCCGATTGTGTACGTAGTTTTCAATCGACAGACCAGCATCTTTAATCATCGCCCTGTAGTCTGGGTCAGAGGCGTACCGTCTTATTCCACGAAGCCATGAACCCATCTCGCCTGATCGTATAAGGAGGATAAAGGGGTCAGTTAATGACGTAACCGTGGTGAAACTCAGCTTCGTTAGTGCGTTGAAGTTGCGTAGGAATCTGGAGATCTTCTTTCGCGCTGTATATGCGTACGAATCTGTACCCCACTGCTTCCTTTGCGAAGCCATGAGGAGATGCTCCATTATTTGTATCTCTGCTGGCGGTAGCTCGCCACGCAAGTTCATCTCCAAGCCAGCCACAATGGCCTCGGCTTGGCGATCCCATTGGAATTTCTTACGTTCGGACAGCGGGAACTTGTGTAATCCTGGGTTCTTGAGGATGCGTTCAGCTTCTACAACTCCGCCACGAGCAGGATTGTTCAGTACATCCACTAGGTTGGCGACTAATTGCTCTGCGGCAACCCTGTTCTTTCCAAATGGTGCGGGTATTTCGTCTTTGGTCTGCACCGTTTCTACTTCTCCATCGACTATACCTCTACGGGTTCGCCTGATCTCTCTCGGTCTTGTGAGCGCATTGATTGCCGCTTCGTTACCCTCTCGGAGGATACGCATGTACATCATTGCGCCGCGGTTACCATGTCCAAATCGTTTAGCGAATTCAATCTTTCTTGATGAGCCATCCAGATATTTAGCTAGAATAGAGGAGAGGTCTCCTTCAAGAAACTCTTCCAGTTCTTTCAGGTTCCCTCGGAACTCAGGCTTCTGGAGCATTATCATTCTCTGATAATCCACGTTATCAAGACCCGGCTCGTTCTTGGATGCGTATTGCGGTGGAAAGTGAACGCCGTCATCATCCAAGATTTTAGAGATCATCCTCTTGGCAATGCCCTGAGCTTTCTCACGAGACAAGACCTCATCTCTTAGTAAGGCTTCCTGTTGAAAGTAGTCGGCAAGTTTCTCTCTAGCCCGTACAATATTTCTTGATATACGCGTGGGTGACCATATTTGCGGGACATAGTTCCTAGCGATACCGCCGTGCATGATCCCGTAATGTATAAGTTGTTCTTTTTCAGACTCAAATGTTTCCCTGATTCGTCTGTAAGCCAAACGCTCTCCATCTGTTTTCAGGAAGGTTTCCTCTCCCGTGCGTAGCGCCCACATTACATTGTATTCGGCTTCTGTTGGGCGACTGCGATGTCGCACATCTATTGAGCGCTTAAACCAGCGCTGGAAAGCGTTACTGCTTCCCGGCAGGGCGTTGAGTGCGCGAACAATCGGCATAAGTTTGCGGCCAATCTCGCTATCAACTCTTTCAAATATGCCCGTGCCTTTATCTTTCTGGAAGAAGTCAGAAAAGTACCTGTCGCCAATCATACGTAAGCGGCTTGATCCTTTGCGTAAGTAGAATGTCGGCCCCTTACGGTGAGCCTCAACAATAGACTCTGGCTTGGGTTTTCCGCGTACGCGTACACGTAAATCATCAACAAACCGATCAGTTGGTTCTGACCCACCACGCTCTATTGTGTGGGCAACGCCTACGTTACTTCCATCGCCCCCTTCAATGATGTCTCGCACAATTGGTGTAACGATGGTTGCGTCTTCAGGCGCTGTGTTGAATGTCAGCACATCGTCTTCATCAAAGCGTGGATCATCCAAGCGACGCACGTTATCTTTATTGAAAATCACGTATTCAGTGTGCTGATCTTTTGCGCCACCCCTTAGTCGATGAGACCCAGTGAACTTGATGCCGTCATACCCCATGTCTTTGAGTATTTCATTAACACGAGCCTTCGCTGACACAACACCGTTTGTGGCCCACTCAGGGATCTTATCGCTCGCCAGCGACCTCCACATTGCGTCGTATAAAGCACGCCCCCTATCTTCAACACCGGGTCTATTTTGAGCGCCCATAATTTTCGCGCTTACCGCTATAGTATCTCCTTCTTCGACAACGCGATTCATAAATTCCCTAATAAGCCAATCTTGTGATTTGTTATCAGATGCGTGTGATAGGTCTGCATATTTCTTGCTGTTGCTTACCACCGGAGATACTTGGTCGTAATGTCGACCAGTTACTTTATGCAAATCAGATGCAAGTCCGGCTTCGATTTCGAACAGTTCCGTCATTAAACTATCTAAGTCTGCTTGTCCAACTCGGGCGACCCCATTCAGATCGTGCCATTCAGCAGTGGCACGAGCGTCTGAAATATCTGAGCGTACATCAGATAGTCTTGTGGCGAGAGAGTCTGCGGTTGCTATCTTTTCTGCCGGAGCCTCTACCTCGTTGAGATGTTCAGCAACAATTTCATTTAGTGATTTTGCGTATGGCTTGGATCTTGTAGAGGCGTACACGCCGGGGCCAAAGTCTCCATCTACTGGGAGGACGGCGGCTGTGTCTCCATTGGATCTAACGAAGTAAGGGATAACACCGTTAGCGGTTCTTGCTATACCAGTGCCAATGAACGCATGAAGGTTACGTTTCGTACGTACAGGCATAGCGTCAATGACATCCTTGGCGTACGGGCCAGCCATGTCTTGAGATACGGATTTCTTACCCCTCAAGCGTCTAGCAAAGTCTCGACTCTGTTTGGGCTTGTGTGCGAATAGTGGGTCTGCGAATTCAGCAAGGCGTGGGTGGGTGACATACCAATTATCAAAGGCATCTATCCCATCCATGATATAAGCCACGCTTGATGTGATGTTATCCATAGCGGAATCAACATCCGGCAGAACTTCATCTCTTACACCACGTAATGGAGCGCGTCCTTCTTTTGCGTGAGCAACCCAGCGATCTAGGAACTGGCCTTCATCTTTGAAGGATAGTTTTACAGCCGCTAGTTCTTCAGCGTTTAAGACCCCAGCACGAATGGCAAACTGAGCCATCTTAACTACATCATTATTCTTTACTGCACTGCGAACTTGTGAGCGAAATGACTTGAACCCCTCGTCAGAAAAATCATTCAATGGTTTATCTGGCGTGGATTCAACTGCTCGACCAGCCAGTGTGGCTATATGGTTGTTCGTTATCGGCTGTCTTGGGTCACTCAAGCCCGTCAAATTCATAATCCTGTAAGCCACAGTGCGAGTAGCAATCTGCTTTTCAGGAGTTCTTTCTGTAATTCTGAAAAGTATTTCCCTCAGATGCGAGCGAGTGTTGTGCGGAATGCCGTCTACGACAGGGCGATTTCCAATATCTCGCACTTCGCCGTGTACAGATTTGTCTGTTCGGGGTGGAGGAGGTTTATTGAGCTTGTTCCGCTTATTATTTGCACGCCGTATGAGTTCAGACTTAATCTGCCGAACCTCATCACGTTCAGCGG
>Ga0187833_10001838_pt1 | contig 23593 bp, 28 predicted proteins | sample ETNtaG_37_FD_167968 | JGI IMG/M metagenome (GOLD analysis project Ga0187833, IMG submission 167968) | Marine microbial and viral communities from oxygen minimum zone, Eastern Pacific Ocean - ETNP2014_SV_400_PacBio MetaG (Illumina Assembly) | ecosystem: Environmental > Aquatic > Marine > Hypoxic...
GAATGAGAAAAAAGTACGAGAGGGTTTGCGCATTGAGCATGGTGATGATGTCTATGCTAGACTAAGCTATCCCAAAACAGAGGGGCATGAGAAGATTGTTATTGATGGAGTTTACCATCTTGAGGGGTTGGATTACTGGAAAAAAAGATTTGGAGATATTGCGTTGGTTGCTGTTACTGCTAGCCCTGCTGTCAGGCATCAACGATTAGTGGAAAGAAATGTAAGGGGCATTAGTTTAGAAGAAAGTCAGGCAAGGGATAGGGCACAGATTGAAAATTTGGGTTTGGGAGATGTTATGGAAAAAGCAAGTGTTGTTATTGAGAATGATGGAGATAAGGACATGTTGAAAGAGAAGGTTTTCCCATTACTCCAACTTTAGCACTTTCTGTTTTGAGGTTTTTCCTTTAATTATTTTTACTTTCTTTTTGCTCAGTTTTGAGAAGAATTTTATGATATCAATATTGGCTTTGTTGTTTTCTGGAGGTGCTTTGACATTAACTTTGTAGAGGTTTTTTTCTTTGTCAAATTCTGTTATTTCAGTTTTTTTGCTGTTTGGTTTTGCTATTATTTTGATTGTTTTTTGGAAGTTCATTGTTGATATCTTAACAATGTGAGTTTTTAAAGTTATTCATACACAGTAGTTAAATTTAAAAACTAGGGTAGATTCTGGTTTTTAAACAAGATACTTTGTGTTTTGTGTTGGGATCAAAAATGATAACTCATACTTTTGCTGATATTGATAAAACCCTGATTCATACAGATCCTATTCCAAATGCTATTGAAATTTTCCTTGAAATGAAGTATTTTTTACATCCTTCAGTTGTACAAAGTATAACAGCGTATCGTGAAAGAGGGAATCAGTTCCACTTGGTGACTGGGGGCCGAGAGTCAAGGTTTCGTAAGATGGAGGATATTATCCCCTATGATATCTGCTTGATTGAGCATGGATGCGTAATCTTGCAATCAGAGGGATATCACCAAGAGTAGGCAAGTGCATTGAAGCCTGTGATTGGTGAATTAGGAAAGAAGGAAGGGCCTATTTGGGATTATGCTCAGTCATTGGTGGATGCAGGTTATAAACTTGATGTAGAAGGTAGATTAGCAACGGTTCGTGTTTTTTTAGATGAACCCACGAATCTCTCTGAAGAACAAAAGAAAGAAATTGAGGATAGGGTATCAGAGGAAGCCACAAGCATGGGAATAAAAACTACACGCAACAGAAAAACATTGGATCTTCTACCCATCATAGGGGGTAAGCTTAATGGTATTAATTTTTATTTAGATCTGCTAGGGATACCAAATGGTCAGTTTAATGCTCTTGGCGATGATCATAATGATTTTGATATGATTGAGGGTGCTGCAAGTTGTGGCTGTCCAGGAAATGCAAAACAAAGAATTAAAGAACTTGTAGTTTCTAAGGGAGGATATGTATCTGGAGAGAGTACGCACGCTGGCACGTTAGATATGCTAGAGCATACTTTGAAACAATGAAAATCCAAGAGCAAGTTTTAAAAAAAATAGGAGGCTATATCACCAATAAGATTCCTCATGGAGGCGTAATCTGTATAACTGGTCAGGGTACTGCTGGTAAGACTTGGCTAGCAAAGAAACTAGCTTCTCATTTAGGAACTGAAACTGTTGGCGTATATGCTTTCGACAATGTTTTTTATCCTTTACATATCCGAAGAAAAACATCAGATGCAGCAGGAGATAAACTTACAGGATGTCATCCATTTTCAACTCCTGAGAAAATAGCTAGACAAGTAATCTCTAATATTAAGAATAAAGAGCCTGCTGCTGTTTATTCTGATGATTTGAAGAGAACTGTATTTCATCAGACAGGATGGTATCATCCAAAGAAATACACAATTATTGATGGTCTAGCTGCATTACATCATGGTGTCTATGAGATGATGGATGTTATTATTTTCATGGTGTGTAGTGATGATGTAGAGTTTCAAAGAAGATCCCATCGTGACATACATGAGCGAAAACTTTCACAGGAAGATCTAGAAAAGATGAGAGTTCCTCGTAGAAAGCAATATGAACAATATATCCTACCTTATAAAAAACTTGCTCATATTATTGTTGATACAACCAATGGAGAAAATATCCAGTTAATTAGGGTTTAATACTGTTTTTATGTGTCAAAGAAATATTTATTATAATTTATATAAATCCCCTTAAATAAACGATAGCTTTTTAAACTAGGAAATTTTTCTGTAGTTTATGTTGAGATATTTTCGTGGTGATGGTAATGATGGTTAAGCCATTGGAACAAAAGGTTGGTAGTCCTAAAGAGGATCTTGAAGGAGAAAATGGGGGTAATGAACAAGCAGATAGATTGGTTTTTGTCTATGGTGCACTTGCAAGGTATGTCGCTGCAAAGGTTAGTGTATTCAAGGATCATGTACAAAGAGGTTTCCCACATGGAAAACTTATAGAATTGCCCGTTATGGTGGGTCAGTGGGTTAATGAAACTATGACTGGATCACGGTATTCTGGAGATGAAGTTGCTGAAACATTAAGGAACCTGGGACAACAAACTTGCGGTAGTATTTCTAGCTTAGGTTCGACTGTAAACGATTTGATCAAAGATAATTATGGGGGTGATCAGGATAAACCTGTACCGATGAGACATTTGAGTCCTTCTAGAGAACGAAAACGACAACATGCGTATTAATCTTTGATCTTTTGAAAATTTAGACTTGGAATCTATCCCATACTTCGGACACTGAACTCGTAATATTCTGTTTATTTGTGAGAATCTCGTAAGATTTCTCCATATTTATTTCTCTAATGTAGCTTAATGTTATCACTTAAAAATGGAAACTTTTATAAATGGTCGCTAGTTTTATCGTCTATAGGGGGATATATCAATGTAGCAATATTTAGGGGCAGATAATAATATTTTTAAAATGCAAAATCTTACTAAACAGGCAGAGGGAACACTGAATTTTTCTGTTTTAGTTATTAATGTATAGGTATAGGCAAAAAAATGGGAATTAAAACGGAACTGTTACCAGATGATGAAGTTAATAGAATACGGTTTCGTTTATATATCGATCCTGAGAATTTTGTGAAGTTATGGAATGAGCATTCTTTCCCAGGGGGTTCTTCTGTGCCTGATATTTCTCAAATAATGAGTGCTTTAACCAATGAAAGGTGGGCAGTTAGCTTGGCTGATGCAGAAAATTGGGAGTTAGATTTGGAGAGGAAATTTCAGGAAAAAGAGTTTCCTCAATATGTAATTGGTGCTCCTCTTGAGGGTGATTCAATTATACCTCTCTACGACCGTTTCGTAGAACTTGCAACATCTACTAGGAGCCCATCACGTTTTATTGGTCTTGTTCCACCTAATGATCAAGAATTCATCAAACTACAGAAACAATATACTGATGATTTCCTACGATTTCCACTAGAGGGTTTACCTGGAGCTCTGAGTGCTCTTTGCGAACAGATGACTGCATCGCCTCACTTTATTAGACCCTATTCTTATGTTCTGATCATGGACAATCCAGGCAGTTTACCTGTTCTTGACAAATTTTTAGCACAGGTAGGTTTTGAATCTGTATATGTATCTGACGCTGATGATGCGTCTGATTTATTTCGTGATACACCACCCTTAGCAACGTTGGTATCAACCAAGAACAAGAGTGGAGGAACATTTCGCCTTCGATCAGCAGAAGCAATTGCTAAGATTCAACATCTAACTCCAAACAGTGCAACGCGCCGGATCCCCTTAATTCTTTATGGTGGTTCCGAAAACAACTGGGATAGAATGAGTATTGTAAGATCTCAATTTGAAGGACCCTGCATGTATAGGCCAACCCATCTTAGAGATTGGGAAGCTCTCCTCGCCGAGGAGATTGGTACAATATTAGACTCGCCTAGTTATGATGCTCTTGAATTTATTAAGGATCAGCGAGATGCTCTCTTGGAATCAAGAAAGGTGTCACTATCTGATTTAGATGCACGCTTGGATACATATATCAATTCTCAAGATGAAAAATTAAGGATAGTGGCTCTTGGTTATGGGGTTCAAAAAATAAAGGATACAACAAATCAAGCATTTCGTCTCTACCTAACCAATTTAGCTTCTCTTATGAATAACCATGATCCTGAAGTAGCTCATTTGGCTGCAAATATGTTAACCTATTCTGTTAGTAGATTACCTCGCCAGGCCCTGAAGGATCTAAGGGATCATATGGACTATGGTATTGATGACCTTCCTTTAGCTCTTGATAAAGGTCGGGATCGTGATGATGAAGATCGACTTTTTCAGCAATTTAGTACTTGGGTTGAGGGTAATACTTCTGATCTACAGCGTCCGAGTGCACATAGAACACCAACGTACAGAGCAGAGGTTTCTCAAAGAACAGCATTTTTTAAGTTTGGGGGTCGCAATGTCTTAGATATTTATCGAAAAAATATGGTTCGTGCTATTCGTTTTAACAGAAGAAAAAATAAGATGGTCAGCCAAACTGACCAAGAATCACCTGATCCTATTATTGCGCAAGTAGCTGGAATGCGGTTTTGTACTTTTGATCATAACATTCCAGCATTGCAGGACCAGGGCATGCTTGTTGAAATAGAAAATGCAGAAACTGAATGTCTCTATCCTAAGCTGATTGAAACATCAAATCTGAGACAAAGAGAGGCATTATTTGATGCAGGACTTAGGCATAGTGCATTTATGGTTGGTAATGGTCCTCTGAATGAAGCTTTTTATAGTTATAAGGGTAGTTTTGGTGATTATCTGACTCAAAGAAGAGCAGAAATTCAAGGAATTTTTACAGCTTTTTTTGAGCATCATAACGAAGAATTTGATGCAAATGAACTAGTGCAGTTTCTTGACATCTATCAAGAGCTAAACGATGAGCTTATCAAAGATGTAGAAAAACATCCAGAGTGGAATCCTTTGGTGCATTGCTCAGATAGATACCCTGCTAATCTTGGTGTGGATCCCAGGACCATTATCAAAAGTTTTGATCTTGGATGTGTACGCAAGTTTCCTCTTGTTTACGAATTGGCAAATTTTTGGCAATTAAGGGACTTCTTGGATTTAGGATTAGGAGTGAAGGATAGTAGCTACAGCGATGTGATTCAGAATGTTAAAGGCATAAGGTTTGTATCAGATTATAATTTGGCTGCTCTAACTTCATTTAATCCCCTTTCTGCTGCGTACAGTAATGGCATGATGCGATTTGTAACAGAGGAGATGCAGTGGGATCTTGATGATTTAATAGCTCGAGAAAAGGCAGGTTCCTATGAGCAATCTCCTGCTGTGGATTCAAACAGATTGTTCATGGATAATGTGAGTGCTATGGAGTCTTTTAGTAAGCGGCATGAATATCCGACTAAAGGGGAGCTTCAATCAGAAAAAAGATATTTTTCTGGAATGGATAAGCGAAGACATCACACTGTGATAGGACTGTTTGATGAAAGAATAACACATCATCTTGATGCAAAGAACTATCGTATGGTAATCTATTTAGACGATCTACGTGACTGTATAGATGGACATAATGAAACTAAAGAATTATTACCTCATTTTATGGAATCTGGTCATGATCCCTCAGGAGAATTTAGTAAGGGCGTAATAAAACACATCATGCCCAACTTTTTCAATGCACTACGTCTTAAGGACTTAACATCTACTGCTACTTTTCTAGATTATATTTTAAGGAACCGAATAGGGAACTATGTAATACCTACTGAAGAAATGAATATGATATCTGGTACTGTATTGGAGCAGATGGATATCATTGGTGGCAGTGCAATGGCGTATGCCAGAACGAGGGATAATTCCTCGCTTCTTCATAAATGTGAAAAGTTTAGCAAAATAGCGGAGGGTTATAAACAACGTTTTGAAAAGATTTTTAATCGTTATCAAGCGACTTAATTCTTCAGTACCATATAACAACCAGTGATGTTGTAGATCATCTGAGTGATGTTAGTAATATGATGGATGATCTTTAATTCAGGTCCTTTTTTTGTCTTATAGGATTCGTTGCATGATTGGATAATCTCTTTTCGAAGGCTATTGATCTTATTGATTAGCTCTTCATCGTACCGATAAAAAACTTCATAGAAGCTGTTAATAACCTCCATGGTTTTTTCAAAATCAGAGATCGTTCCCTTAGAAAATGGATCTTTCATTTTTTGTTCTTCCATATACTGAGCAATATATTTTAGTTCATCTGCAACTTTTTCAAGCTCCCATACAATGGTGTATATCATATTTGAATCTTTTGTATTATTATATCCTTTTTTGTTGAGAAGCCGTTCACAAAAATTGGTAAACCTGTTATTTGTTTCCTCTAAAGTTAGGCAGGTGTTTGGATTATTGGTTTTAGGATCTTTTAGGGATTCTAAAATGTTTTTTGCCATAGTTATTGTTATAAGGAAAACTCTCCTTAATGAGGTATCAAATTCAGATATCTGTTCTTCAGAGATTGATTTTATCAGGAGCAGATTATTTGTTTGATCCATGATCTCAAAACCAGGTGTATGCTTTTTCAAGTTTTCAGAAATGTCCTCTGTGGGTACAGATTCATTAAATCGCAACTCAATCTCTTCATAGCCTGCTTTATACAATGCTGATAGCATCCTATTTAGGAGGTTGTCTACTTTTTTAACTTCTAGAAGTTTCTTTTTTACCTCATGCTTGGCATCTACCTGGACAATAATTTTATCTCCATCTTCAAGAACATCAATCTCATCTCCTTTTTGGATATTATGTTTAAGAGCCCACTTTCTAGGAAGAGAAACAAGTTGTGTTGATCCAGCTATTTGTATGATTTTTCTTTTCATCGAACACCCTCACAAACTTTATAGATATCCTTTAGACTATATAAATTTTGTGGTTTATATAAAATTTATAATATATACTCAATAAATATAAATAAACAGAAGATATTTAATTATCATTAGTTAAATTACCAAATAAGGTGAGAAAATCCCGGAAAATTTACAAAAAAAGAGGAAAAACAGCAATGGGGTGGTCAGATGACATTTGATCCTGAATGGGATGAAGAAGTACAGCAAGAAGACGGTATATACTCAGAATCTGAGCGAGAATCTTTGATGGAAGATGATGAGATTTCTGCTGAAGAAGAAGCTTTTATGCGTGGATGGGAGGATGCGCTAGAAATTTAATAGCGTAGAGCTGTCTAACAAGAACAATGACTACAGGAGCAATAATGGAAATTGATCAAGCTTTGGATGCCGTAGGGGTACGTATGGAGGCACCTCCAGTACTCTGTGGAAAATGTATGAAAGAAATGGTTCGTATTAATCCGAAGACTCTTAAATGTCCTAAATGCAATAAAACTTTTGAAGAATAATCCTTTAGAGAGGTGATGGGGATGAAATACTTTAAACCTAAATATAACCGAAAGTTAGTTGGTGAGCTCTACTCATGGGGGGAATTACCAGAAGCACTATTTCTCTCTGAATTCATAGAAGAAGAGTAGGCTTTTTCTTTTTTATTGAAAATATGCAATCTTGAGTTCTCTTAATTCCACCCAACATGCTACCTTGTATTGAGTGTCCCACCCCTACCTTCACTGTGTCTTTTGCTACCTATGATGACAATTTCTTTTCGTGGTGCCTCCCCTTCTTAGGTTAATCCAAAACCAATTCTTTCTGTTCATTTTGGATCCCCCTTCTTGAATCACAAGTTTTTTAAATAGTCCACTGTCTAACAAATAAATGGATTATAAACAATGGCTCAAGAAGGTATGGCACTTTCTATGGGAGGAAGATTCATTTGCATCATGGATCGTTAATATCATTGTTGCATTTATTCTGATAAAGTTTATTGTCTATCCTGGTTTGGGCTTTTTGTTGGGTACTTCCTTTCCTATTGTTGCGGTAGTATCAGGAAGCATGGAGCATCAAGGAGGCTTTGATGAGTGGTGGAGCAGACAGGAAGCGACTTATTCAGATTTCCAGATAACTGAGAGTGATTTTAAATCCTATCGATTTAAAAATGGTTTTAATACAGGTGATATCATGATTCTTACAAGCGGAAAGCAGATAGGGGTAGGAGATGTGGTAGTTTTCTGGACTTCAAGACCTGATCCTATTATTCATCGGGTTGTTAAAATAGAGGAAAATTCCTTTCAGACCAAAGGGGATCGAAATATTGCCTCTAATCCAGACGAAAAACATATAAATAAGGACCAAGTTGTAGGTAAGGCTTGGCTAAGAATTCCATGGCTAGGATGGGTAAAAATAGCTTTTGTGCGAATCTTGCAAGCTATGGGAGTGATGTGAAAATGTTTTGTCCAAAATGCGGATCTTTGATGAGGCCTAAAGTAGAGGGCAGCAAGAAAATGCTTGCTTGTTCTTGTGGTTATAAGGATAAGAATACTAAGAGTGCTACCATCCATATAGAGGGATCAGCAGAACCAGATAAGATTGAAGTAGTTAGTGAGGATCATGACCTGGATACCCTGCCTCAGACAGAGGAAACCTGTCCTAAATGCGAGCATGGAAAGGCAAGGTTTTGGACTGTGCAGACAAGAGCCGCAGATGAGCCTGAAACCAAGTTCTTGCGCTGTGAGAAATGCAAGCATACTTGGAGAGATTATAATTAACTTTATTAAGGAGTATACTGATTCTTTGTGCATGAAAGAAGAAAAAAATTCCCAATATTTCGAAGCTATTCTTCAATTGAGGAATCCTAATGATGAATTAATTAGATTCGTGAACAATAAGATTAAGAAGCGTGGAGCCACTATTGCTAAGACTGTATTACAAAAGAATGGAGTGGATTTTTATGTCTCAGACCAGCGATTTACAAGATCTCTGGGAAATAAGATGAAAAAAGCCTTTAAAGGCGAGATGAAGACTTCTAGAAAAATATTTACCAGAAATAAACAAACAAGCAAAGATGTCTACAGGGTAACTGTTTGCTTTAAGATGGCCTAGTTTTTTTGTATTCTTGGACTACCTTTTCAAATAATATTTTATTCTGAGGAAGTTGTTCAAAGGAAAATTTTGTAATTAGAGCAAAGTGTCCTACCTCTTTAATATGAAGATCTTTGGCATTTAGAAATTTGATATCATACTTATTAATAATTTTTATGCTTGGCTCTTGATTATAGATGATATACTCAATCTTTCGCTTTATGATCTCCATGACATTATCACTAATGATATTTGGATTATTTACAAATAAAATATCTCCTTTATCAATCTTTAGGATTCTGCTTTTGCTAAAGAATTCCTGTGACCCAAGATTTTCAATTTTTTTGGCTAACAGATGATTGTTAAGGCTTGTCAATATTCTGTGTAGGGTTTCTAATTCCTTTGCCTGGTTTTTGAGCTTGTTCTCTATAATGTCTACTTTGTCGTTTAGGCTCTCAATTAAGGAATTCTTAAACGTAAGATTCTTCTTGAGTTTGTTGTCCATTGAAATAATCGGTTTTATTTTATTTTTTTCTCTTAGTTTTTCTTGTAGATGGGTGCTTTGCTGTTTAAGGAGTTTTATTGTTTTTTCATGCTGCTTTACTTTATCATACAACACTAAGAAGTCTTTTTTTGATAAGATTTTTTTCTCAACTACTTTTTTTACAATCTCGGTTGAGGTATCCTGATGTTCAATGAAGTAGGTGGCGGATTTAATACTCATTTCCTGCTTTATAACTAATTCAAGAATATTATTCCTTATCTTTTGCTTTTCATGTTCTTCGCAGAATTTTTCTACTTTTTTTAGGATGGTTTTTATTGCTTGATATGCAAATATAGAAGAGGCAAGAGCATCAATCTGATGAGCATCTTTAGTAGTGTGTTTTTTAACTAATATTTTTTTCTCTTTTACAAGGAGATCTTCTTCAGGAGCAATAATCCTAGAACCTGTTTTGATTGCTATTTTTTCAACAAAGTCAGGGATTCGCTTTTTGTCTGTTCCAATGATGAGTGGCTTTCCAATAGTTATTAGCTTTTTTATGAGCTGGCTATAGTTAAGCTCCTTCTGTGAGGATATCTTAATTGGATTACCTTCTATATCTAGACAGGCATAGCCCACTGTTGTACCTGGGTCGATTCCTATGATTAATAATGGTTTTTGGAACATTTTACATATCTAATAGGTTTAAGCCAATCTCCTTATCTTTCTTTCTATTGATAGCGTTTTCTAATGGAGTGAGGAATATTTCACAAGTAGGTCCAACAATTGCTTCTTTCAGATGGCCTCCCAAGGCTTTCATCTCAGTATCTGATAAAACAATGTGGACATGTAAGTAAGGTTTTCCTTCCATCTCTGAGATATTTCCATTGAGGTGAAGAATCTCTAATGGTTGTTTTAGTGTTTTTTCTGTGTATTCTTTTGTCTCAAGGTTGTAGTGTGCTAATGTTGCTTCTTCACAAGCACCTAATCCATGAAAAGAACCTGCTTTGATATTATTTTCCTCACAGAATTGGGTTAGGGATTCAATGATCTTTTCGTCTTTTTCTAAGCGAATAATGAATGTGTTTTGTTTTTTTGTTGATTTCATTCAACATCAACCTCTTTATTATCCTTAGAGACTACATAGGTTTTTGTAGTGCCTCCACAAAACTTTTTAACTAATTCTGCTAATTCATCAATGATCTCTTGGATATCCTGGGATGTGAATGGATCGAGTGCCTCTACCTGGAGGGTTACTTCTTTTGAATTTTTATCAATCTTTGTTTTATCACACTGTCTCCAATTCCATCTTCTGCAGATAACGTCTTTTTCATCACAAAAAACAACTTCTCCTGGTTTTGGGTTCTTTATCTCTGTGGTGTTCATCTCAACAAATCTTTCAGATCCATCAGCTATCTTAAGTGTTACATTTCCCTCTGTTTTTTCAGTATCGTCTCCACCAACTGGGAGAGTATGCTTTAAGCAAATGTAGTTGTAGGTGTCAACGATTTTATTGATTTCTCTAATTTCTAAATTATCTAGAACCATTCTGTGGAGATTTTCCACACTACTTCTGTATTTTCTTGGTTTTGCGCCAAAAGAAGAGTATGCAGCTCTCCAACAGGCAATTTTTGGATTTTCTGTTAGAGTTTCTTTATCAAATTCTTTTTTTATTCTTTCAGATTCAGTCTGGATTAGCTTTCTTATCTCTTCATTTTTCCCTTTATTATCAATGTCTTTACAGTGGACTAATCCTAATAGTGCATTAGGATACTTTTCCAGAAAGGCTTTATCCATTAAAAACTTCATTTCAGAACTAGGATGTTACCGCGACCTTTTTTAATCTTTTGAATTTTCTCTTCATGTTCAAGCTGAGAGATGATTAAGGATATTTTTCCTTCAGATAATGGGATTTGTTTTCTAATCTCTTTTTGCGTTGTTCTACCGCCTTCTTTTTTAATGATTGCCAGGACTTTACTGAGATCATCACCATCTATCTCTGATTTAGCAGGAGATGTTTTTTTGTTTAACAATGATTTTACAATTCCGATTACAATGAGAAAAGCAATAACTATCCCTACAATTAAGGAATATGGCTGTTTTTTCTCGTTGATTTCCTCAACATCTACCACTGGCTCATCAAATAGTTCATTATCTAGATTTGGGAAGAGGATAAGATCCATGTTGTATGAGCCGTCATCTATAACTGTGAGGTTTTCTTCTACAGATGCGATGATGAAATTATCCTGCTTTTGCGTTGCTTTTATTATGTATTGGCCTACTGGAACATTAAAGGTATAGGTTGATTCACTTGCAATCATTATCTGTTTCGGCTGGGTGTTGATTTCAACAGTAGCATCACTTACCTTATTTAAAGAATAATCATAGATTGTGCCTGAGATGGTCGCTGCATAGGTAACTGGCAGAATTAAGAGCAATATCCATATCAAAGTAGCTAATTTGTTCATAGTGGCTTATTTTCCTAAATGATCTTTAAAAACTTTTCTATAAAGTAAAAAAACCTCAAATAAAGCTTTGTAAAGTTTTAAACGGCTTAAACGGGCTTGTTTTTTTGGCCTAAAAAAGTGTGTTTATAAACAAAATGATCTATTCTATTTTCATGAAAATCATAAAATATGGTACGGAGGTACAAAAATGAAAAAAATAATCGCATTGTTTATGATGCTCATCTTTATGTTGAGTGTTGTTGGATCTGCTTTTGCAGATTCTAAATTTGAGAAAGATGTTACAAAGGAAAGTAGGGTTGAGCAATTAAAGGATTCTGAGATTACTAAAGCATCTGGTGAAACTCGATCAAGAAAGGGTAGTGAGCCTTTGCAGGTATCAGGACTAACTGCGAAAGTTGCATGTGAAAGCTTTACTATAAGCAACTGTCCAGGATTCTGTAAGCCAGTATGTCTCAGTAGTTGCGAAGGGGAAATATGTCTTGCAGTATGTGCTGAGGTAAGAGGAAGTTGTGTTGAGAAAGATGAGCCTTCTAAAAGGCCAAGGCCCCTGAAGAGAGAGGTTGCTATTAAAAGCGAGAATAGTGTCACTGCTCCTATATCTATACTACCTGTTCAATCACAGGCAAGAGAATTTGATGTAATGCTTAGAAAGTCATTTGTTCTTGGAGATGATTTAACAGTAACTTTTCTTGAAGTTACAGAGGACTCAAGATGTCCTGCTAATGCAGATTGTAGTAGGGAAGGCAAGGCAGAGATAAAAATTAATGTCCAAATTGATGAAGAGGATAAAGGAGATCATCTTCTCAGTAAACGTATAAATGTTGGTGGGTATGTATTAGGGCTTAAATGGCTAGATCCATATCCTGGTAATGTTGAAGAGTTTTCAGAAGACGACTATGTTGCGACTATTACTGTTAAAATGATAAATGATGGCAGAGTTGATCCTCTTCCTGTTAGGAGTAAGAATAGAATTATAGCTCATATTGAGGAAGTAACTAGTCAAACTATTCAATTGGAGGATCTATCTGAAGAAGAGGTCATTAAGCTTAAGGAATTAAGCAGGGCAAAGCTTAAGAGAGTTTTAGCTGCTGAGAATCCTAGTGTAGCTTTGGAAAACATAAGACCTACTCAGGAGGTTCGGATTAGACCTGTTAGTGTAGAGAAGAAAGTAGCTATGCGAGAGGCTTTTTTAGAGCACAGAGAGGTTTTCCAGTTAACTAAGGAAGAGCATCAGGAGAAGAAAGCAGCTTTCAAAGAGGCAAGAGAAGAGCTAAGGGATTGTGATGAAGATTGCGAAGTAATAGGAGAAAGGGTTTTGGAAGAGGCTAGGGAGTTTGTTATCAATAGAGGAGATAGTGTTGTAGCATACATTAACAAAGTAATTACTAAAATTGATGGTGATGAGGATGTTGATCCAGAAAGAGCATCACGTATTATCCAGGATCTCAAGAGTGTTGTTGACAGGGTAGAAACTGCTATTGACAATGCTAAACAGGCAACTACCAAAAAAGAGCTGAAAAAAGCAGCTGATGAGATTGCATTTCTTTGGAAAAAAGTTAAGCCTGTTGCAAGAAAAGGGACTGGCGAGATTTTATTTGGACATCTTCGTAAACTGATTGTCCAGAGTCAGAATCTTGAGAAGAAGCTTGATAGAGTCTTGGAAAAAATTGAAGAAGATGGAATTGAAATTGATGGATTGGATGCGAAGGTTGATCAGTTTAGCGACTATATTTTAGCTGCTGAGGAATTGCAGGAACAGGTGGAGTCGCTTTTATCAGAAGCTAAGGATATGCGGACTGATGAAGAGCCTGATAGAGAGGCTATCAATGAAATCTTGGCTAAAGTAAAGGTTCTTACTAAGGATGCAGAGGAGCAGCTTAAAAAGGCTCATAGGATCCTTGTATCTATTGTCAAGGAAATCAAAGCAACGCAACCATCAATCAGTCTCGATACAGTAGCTGATGAATAAAATGAGAAAACTCAAACAAGGAGGGGCTACTATGAAAAAAATCATCAGTTTTGTATTTATTTTAGGTGTATTAAGCGTTTTACTGGTTGGTTGTCAACCAAAGGTTAGCAAAGAGAGAGGCATCCCAGTTCAGATACCTGATGAAGGGAATATTCCTGCTAACACTGTTGAGAAATTAGGAGATACAGCAGTTGACGATGTTGGTGTTGATCTGGAAGGTTTTGATGACATTGCTTCAGATCTTGATGATGCCTCGTTGGCAGACCTTGAGGATGAGTTAGAGGATCTTGACTGGTAAGGTTTATATTTTTTTTAATTTCTATATTTTGTAAATTTTTCCTCATTTCGAATCTTCTAAGTGTAATTTTCGAAATCTTTTCGATACTAGATACTTATTCTCGGAAATCTTTCCACAACCACAAGACAAGCTTGGGTAGATTATAAAAACCAATTAGATAGTTTCAAAGTAATGAACAATGGTGATTCGAAATGGAATTTAATAAAATTTTCAAGGAATATGTGCAAAAAGCTAGGCCAGTAAAAACTACTATTCAATGGTACGACTTATATGAGGGTCACTCTGTAATCTTAAACAAAGATTTTCAGAAGCAATTACTAAATCAAGCTATTGAAAAAGCAGGAAATATCTCTGAATTATCAAGAAGAATTCAGATAAATAGAAAAGTTATCTCTAATCTTCTAAAATGTAAATTTAATCCACGTATTAAGAGTTTACGCAAGATTGCTATATTCCTACAATTTCCTTTGAAACATGTAAATACAAAAATTATTGAAATAGCAGGTTTAAGACCTAAATTGCCATTTAATTTACATAGTGAAGAAGGAGCAGAGATTAGAGCGGCTTTTTTATCTGATGGACACATTGATAAAAATCCTACAGCATCATCACAGTATTGTGCATCTGAAAAAGAACTTCATTCAAGTTTAATAAAGCTATGCACTAAGATTTTTGGAAAATTTAAAACAAAAACTTACTTTTCTAAGACTACATATTATACAAAATTTCCATGTCCCATTGGAATGTCTTTGGTTCTTAGTGGAGTGCCAAGTGGAAACAAATTACTAGTAAATCCTTATCTTCCTAAAGATATCTTACTGGGAAGAAAATCAATCATTACTAACTATTTAAGAAGAGTGTATGACGATGAAGGTGATGTTTGTTTTGATCGTTATGGCAAAAGGGCAGTTAGAATTACAAGAAGTGTAAATGTAGGTATAATTAAGGAAAGAATTCTTCCTGAAAGATGGACTTTCCTACAAACTACTAACGATACTAGAAACAATCTCTTAATTGGAGAATATCTCTTGCTCCACAAGTTAGGAATTGATGCTAGATTATATTCAGAGGGATATTACAAGAATAAGAAATGCCAATTTACAGGAAAATGGAGAATCCAGATTGGACAACAGGATCATGTAAAAAAGTTTGCAGAATTAATCAATTTTACTTTATCAACAAAAAGAGAGAAGTTGAAAGAAATCCTTAATTCTTACCAATATAGGAAGTTACCTAATGGTAAAGGAAAAGAAGAAGCTTATTGTTTTATTAGAAAAACTACTGAAAAGAAGGGTTTCATAAAGTATTGTGATTTGGCTAGAGAAATGGTTAAAACTGGCAGAAGCTATGATTTAGCCGGAAGATATTTAAAATACTTCTTAGATACAAATATGATAAAGAAGATCAAACGAGGAACATACGTATATGATTCAACTTGATGGAAATTGGGGCGAAGGTGGAGGAGCTATTGTTAGGGTAGCTCTGGCACTTTCTACTCTTACAGGGAAGGCTTTTAGAGTAGATAACATAAGAAAAGGAAGGGAAAAGCCGGGATTGAAGGCACAGCATCTCCATTGTATAAAGGCTTTACAAGAGCTTTGCGATGCAAAGGCAACTGATGCTCATATTGGAAGCGAATCAATTACCTATGTGCCTGGCCAGATAAAGCCTAAAAACCTCAATATTGACATTGGGACTGCTGGATCTATTACTTTGCTTTTGCAGGCTGTTTTGTTGCCCTGTCTTTTTGGAGAGAAGGCTTCACGCATCAAAGTTACTGGAGGGACTGATGTGGCCTGGAGCATGCCTTTTGACTACTTTAACAGTGTTTTAGTCCCTCAATTACGCAAATATGTGCAGATTGATGTTAAGCTTGAGAGAAGAGGATACTATCCTAAAGGGGGTGGCAAGGTTAATATTAAAATAAAGCCTAAATTTATTTTTTCTGATTTAAACGATGCTCCACCTATTAATCTTACTGAGCAGGGAGAATTAGTAAAAATCAATGGGATTGTGCATTGTTCTTCTTCTCTGGCTAGACATAATGTAGCTGAGAGGATTGTTCAGAGTGCTCAATTGTATCTAGGAGGTTTATCAGTCCCAAAGGAGGTTACATCTGAGTATTCTGAGACAGCTTCAACAGGGACTGGGATTGTTTTAATTGCAAGATACTCCTCTGGTGATAGTTTTAAGGATGAATTTAATCCTGTTATTCTAGGTACAGATCAATTAGGAGAGAAAACAAAGACCTCTGAGAAGGTAGGGGAAGAGGCTTCTCTTCAGTTGTTGGATGAGATAAACTCAGGAGATGCAGTGGATAAGCATTTGGCAGATAATCTTATCCCTTATTTAGCAATTTTTGGAGGAAGGGTTCAGACTTCTAAGATAACAGATCATACTCTAACGAATATTTATGTTTGTGAGAAATTTTTAGGAATAAAATTTGAGATTGATGAGGAGAAAGGTATGATCTCAGTAGTTTAGATAGTCAAAGATGCTAATTTTAAATCAGTTTTTAATTCCAGAATTTCATAGCCAATCTGTCTTTTATCATCTTCTTTAGCCAGTTTGCTATAAGATTTTTCAATATTTTTGAGAAGCCTCATAGCTTCATCAATATTATTATCACGTATTAGCTGTTTAGCCTGGTTAATAAGTCTATACACATTTGGTTGGGCTCTTTTTCTCGGCATTGGCATTGGTTCTGGTTTTTTCTCTAGTTCTTTCTTGATATATTCCTCTGTTAAGCCTTTTTTGATTGCTTTGCTCACATTTACTAAGTCATACTCTTCCTTAATGAGTGAGTCTTCCTTTCTTGAGATCACTTTTTCTTTCTGATGAACCTGTTTTTCCAGCTTTAACAGGCTTTTTTCGAACTGGACAAGGTCTGATTCTTTATCTTTCAGCAGTTCACGCTTTGCCAGGGCCTCTGTATTTACCTTATTGATCTCTTTCACTAGTCTTTTGTGCGCACTTTCTAGTTTAGGGAGCTGCTGCTTAAGCAACTTTGCTCTCGTGACCTTTATTAGTTCATTTTTAACTCTTTCTTCTCTTTTTCCAATATCCACTTCCTTGATTTTTATCTCATCTTCCCGATGCTTAAACTGTTCACTTAGGCCCTCTAATTCATTTATTCTTGCAAGCACCTTTTTTTCTTCATTATCAAGCATTTCCTTGCTAGTCTTGAGGCTTCCAATACTCTCTAAGATTTCATTTTCTTTATTGGCAAGCATCTTAACATTGGTATCAATGCGCTTGCTTAGAGGCTCTATCTCTGATTTGTATTGTCTCAGATAGGCAACTTTCTCGTCTAGGATTTTAATATCAGTATCACGCCTTTCTTTGTAAGATCCTAGTTGTTTTTCTAGATGAGGAACCATATTTGTAAAAAGCTCTTTTTTCTTATCTAAAATTCCAAGATTGTCTTCAATCTCTCTTTGCCTTTCAAGCCAGGCCAGTTCTCGCTGGACTACCTCTTTTTCCTTTAATCTTGCATCTGTTTCAGCATCTTCTAGTGATTTTTCCCTTGTGTTAAGCACATTCTCCTTTTTCCATAGTTTTGCTTCAAAATCCTTTAATGATTCTTCCTTTGCTGTAAACTCTTTTGTTAATTTATTGACTCTTTTCAGATCATCTTGGAGGGATGATTCTTTTGCAACGATTGCATCTGTTCTTTCTTTTATCTGCTTTTGGCCTTCTTTTATCTCTGATTCTATCTTGGTTTTCTTTCCCTGGAGAGTGTCCAAGCTTGTCTGGACTGCTTCGAGCTTGCTTTTAATCTCTGATTCTCTTATAAGCATCTCTTTTTCCTTTTTCTCAATAAGTGCTGATTTGTTTTTTGTTGTTGCATCAAGATCCTTATGAGACTTGGCAAGCTCTGCCTTTACTGCATGCAGGGCTTCCTCAAATTTATTGAGTTCTTCTTCCCTATTGGCAAAGTTGACTGCTTTCTTCTTAATTTTTTCCTCAAACTTATTTAGAATTGCTTCCTTTTCTCTCATTGCGTTTTTTGTTTTTGTCAAGGAGCTTTTCCTTCCTGCGAGTTCATTATCAATCTGCTTGACTTGATCTTCCATCTCAAAAATGGATTCTTTCAGGATTTTATTTTCTTCACCTAAGGAATCCTTTTTTCTCTGGAGTGATCTTAGATGTCTCATCCACCAGTTGATTTTGTGGGTTACCTTAGCGTCTTTTTCCTTTAATTCTTTTTCTTGGATATTTTGTTGTTCCTTTTTATCTAGATAGGATTTTTCCTTTTCTTTTAGATCATCTTTTATATGGGTTGCTCGCTCCACTTCCTTTTTTTGTCTTTCTGTTTCGTCTTCAGTTAGGCGCACTTCTTGTTCACGCTTGTCGATGAGAGCCTCTCTACTCGACATAGTATCAATGATAGCTTCCTTTTTTGCCTGGGTTTCTTCTATTTCTTCCTTAATTCTTTGAAGTCTTCTCTCCCACCAAGCTTCTTTGTTTTCTATAGGTTTTTCTCTTTTGAGCAGTTCTTTTTCCTTTATCACGATCTGCTCAGCCTTTTCAGTTATTTTTGTGCTTTGTTCTTTCAATGAGCTTTCAAGTGATTCTATCTCCTTTTCTTTTGCAGATAAGACTTCGAGTCTTTTATCTACATCTTTTTTTGTTGAGGTGCTTTGCCTGGAAATTTTATCTAGGTCTACTTGCTTTTCTCTTACTACAGAATCAATTTCATCCTTAGTGGTTTCTAGATCCTTGACCCTGGCTTGGAGATCATCTATCTCAGTTTTTAAGCTGGATTTCTTTTTTTCCCAGATTGTTTGGTCTCTGGCAAGGCTTCTTTGGCTTCCTACAAGCTCTTTTTGTTGGGTATTGATCTCATTTTCTTTGGACTTTAGTTCATTCTTAAGATGGCTAGGCAGGTTTTTTGCTTTTTTCAGCTTTTGTTCTGCTTCTTTTTCTCGCTGTGATACTTCTGTTTCCTGAGAATCCACATATTCTTTTCTCTGCCTTAGTTCATGATCCATTCGTCTTTTATGATTATCCAGAGCATGATACTCTCTTCTGATTTGTTCTTGCTTGTTTTGATGTGGATCAGAAGATTTAGGAGTAGGTTTTTGTGTAAGATCTACCTCTTCTTTAGCTTTTTTGCTAAATAGAGATGCGAAGAAGCCTTTTTTCTCTTTTGGCGCAGCCGCAGTCTCTGGTGGCTCCGGTGGTTTGATATCTATACCCATTATACCTTTGTTACCCCCTAGAAGATACTCCATTCAAATCGCTTTAAATAGTTTTGTTTTAACTTTAGGGGGGTGATTTGGGTTGGGGTAGGGAAGGAAAAGTAACCATATTAAAACAGTAAGCTTTTTAAGTAGGTTCAAGTTTCTGAGCTTTATGGAAAACCAACTTAGATGTATGTCTTGTAGGCAAAACATAACAAACCAATCAGGGAATGTTAAGTTTAAATGTCCAAAATGCAGCAAATTTGAGATTATACGATGCAAGCATTGTAGAGAGATTGCAGCAGCATATAAATGCCCTGAATGCGGGTTTACTGGTCCTAATTAAAATGGCAAGCGTTATCATAACACTAAAAATCATGCCTGAGAGTCCTGAGACTAATCTTAATGAGGTTACTGAAAAGGCTAAGAAGCTTATTGGGCAATTTTGCGATGAGTCTGAATTTAAGACAGAGGAAGAGCCAGTGGCTTTTGGGCTCAAAGCAATGAAAATAACCTTTGTTATGGATGAAGAAAAGGGTTCTACTGATGCTCTAGAAGAACAAATAAAAGAAGTAAATGGGGTTCAGAGTGTTGAAGTAACTGATGTTAGGCGAACAATTGGTTAGCTGCACTGTTTAGTTACTCTGTTACAGGTTTCCCCATTACTGCAAGTTTCTAGGTTAAAGTATGTATGTTGACAATTTTCATACTGATATTCTCTTTGTAGAATGTAAGGGCTCTCTGCGTCAAGTGGATAGCATCTGTAGTTATCTAAAGGTCCTTCAATACATTTTATTGTATTGCCTGTTATGTTGATAACTCCTTGATCGTTTAACGAAACGCCTGCTAATGCAATTAAGAATACTAACCATGCAACTTTATGCTTTTTTTCCACTTTAACACCTCATATTATTGTGATTTTAGTCTATTGGTTTTAAGGATATATAAATGTTTCTTCCTGAGAGAGGGATTATGAGCATTATTTAGGTAGTATCTTTTCAATGGGATGGTGCCAATTCTTTGATTTCTCTCATAGATTGCACTGGATCCTCATAAAATTGGATTAATCGTTGGTTTAGATTTTGATCTTTATGCCATAGTTCTGCATTTGCTACCCATTTGTATTTGTCAGCCTCGAGCAGTTTTCTTGCGTACAGTACATGTTCTAATCCATTCGGAACACCCACTTGAGATACATATTGTTTTCCTAATGCTTGACTCAAGGCTTCACTTGATGCTTCTAAAGACTCCTTTAGTGTAGATGTCCCATACCTTTCATGATAACTTCGTAATTTTTTTTTCAAGGTGAGTGGGATGATCTCTGAGAATGGGGCAACAACTGCTATTCGATTTGTGGGTATAAACAGATATCAAAAGTCGTAATCTTCTGCTCCTTTATGGATCCTGGTATCACTCCTTGCTCCTGTTGAACAACTACTTACAGGTATTTCTTGTGTATTCCCTGGTTCATCTATATTAAATACTGTAGCCAGTTTTAGTGTTACAATTCCTTCTCCAATGAAGGCACGACTATGAAAATCCTTTGTATAATTCTCTGTCTCATCTCCTCCAACTGTCGTCCACTTAATATTGAATTTATCAAGTCCTGGCAATTGCTCATACATGAAGGATTCTGCGAGTTTGGAATATTCAATCGTTGCTTTAGCTTTTCTCAAGTCACTGGGTATTACGTAGTGCTGAAAAGTTGCGGTCATATCCATCTTGCCAGATTTTAGGTTTCCTTCTCTAATGTGTCTTGCCACTTCTGGCCAAATTGTTGTCCTTAGCTTCAAGTAAGACGTAGACCCTCTTTCGATACTCCCTATGGGACCTACAGGAACAAGATTATCAAGGATTTCTTTTTCACTTGTTGCTTTATATGAGATTGGTTCTTGCAAAAAACTCCAGGGATCTTTCTCGGGAGGATTTTCTGGATTATGATCAATAATCTGAGGAATCGTAGTTGTTGTAGCAGGGATTATTATATCTTCACTATTCCTGGTTAAGGCTGAGTGTAAGATAGCAAATCCTAATGCTGGAGCTAAGAGATAAAGTGGCCATCGAGGTAATCTTGGCGTTTTTTCTTTTTGTTTCCAACGTTCCTGTTTATTTTTTCTTGACATTTTGAATTCAACACTCTTCAAGTACGAAAACTCTGGTTTATTTATAAATCTTTACTTAGAACTCTGTTTTTTACAAAGCGTTTCAAAGGCTTTTAGATGAAGATTTGTACGTATAGCCAGGTTATCAAAGTGGCTGACAGTGGCTTTTTTCCCTTTTGCTTTAACAGCTTTTAGCAATGGTTCTGTTTTTGGGACACGCTTTAATTTATTCTTCTCTGCAATACTGTGAATCTTAGCGGTGCCTACGATCGGTATGACTGATTCTTTCTTAAGAATATCTAGAAATGCTTGATTTTCCTCTTCCTTGTTTTCCTTACACATCTTAGCAACAAGCTTAGGATCCCATAATCTGCCTAGCCATAAAGGCCCAGCTTCATTGAACATGCCATGCTGGTTTATGATCTTATCTGTTCTTTCCTTTCCTTTATCCATTGTAAAGAAGATTCGGTAATAATGATCTTTGTAAAAGCTGAAGATAGGTGTCAATGCTTTGTCGTATTGTGCAGCAACGAGTTGGCATTTTCTAATCAGGATTCTCAAACCTGTTTCATGCATGTTGTGATCTCTTTTTGGGGTAGCCCAATACTTCCTCAAGCAGGGTTTAGGAAAAGATCCAGCTAAGCAGCTTGTATCTGTCGCTGTAACTGCTAATACTCCATAACGAAAGAGTCGCTTTATTGCTGCATCTAGAAAATAGTTTGGAGAGCCAAAGGGATCAATGTCAATATAATCATAGCAATTGCCTTGCATGAGGAATTTATTGGCTTCCTCGTTAGTGATCTTTACTTTTTTTTGAGAAACCTTGCTTTGTTTAAGATTTTTCTTCATCATTGAGCAGGCTTTTGGATTGAGGTCATTCATGTCGATAGATTTGATCTTGTTTTTTGGCAGTTCCAGAGCAAATCTTGCCCCTCTTATGCCTGATGCTGCTAAAGGCAAGCATATTTTCATGTTTTTCTTTTCCAGAGTGTTTAGGAGCAGGATAGAGGTGCCTCTATTAAACTTCATGACAGGATTGTAGAAAACTCCCATCTCTTTTGAGACTATTTTAGGGGTTTCTGCCTTGATTGTGGCTTTGCCTTCCTTAATCATTTCCATAAAAGAAGAAGATTGGCAGGGGTTTAATTAGTTTATGGATTAAACTACCCTAATCTCTCGATACTTTACCCTTCTAAAGTCTTTGTGGCTTAGGGTAAACTTTACATAATAGTCTCCTGGTGCTGTATACTTTGGAATTGGAAGATAGATATATTTCGTAGTAGAGTCTTTGCCATCTATATCTATGGTCCCTCTTGCATCAAAGGTGTCAATGTCTAAACCCATTGCTCTTAATCTTACATTTTCCAGGTCTCTTCCTAGTTCGTTTACAATACTTACTCTCACTTCTAAGTCTTGTCCAGGGGTAGCATCTTCGAATTGAATGCTACGCAGAGGATTAAGGTTGCCTATGAGAATTACAAATATAAACATTGAATAGAGAAGAAAGTAGAGGTATCTATCACCCCTTTTTTGCCTCTTTTTCATGGTATTTTACAAGGAGCTAAGTATATAAATATTATTGTGGTGCAAAGATAGAAAGGAAACGTCTATATCCTGAATACCATATCACAATATAAAGAATTTAATCTACTCTAATAAACCTATGTTTTACTCTTCTTTCTTTTTGGGAGCTAACAGTTATCCTAACTACATATTCTCCTGGTGGAGTATCTTTAGGGAGTTCAAGTGCTACTTGTTTCAGAATATCATCGTCTTTTCCTACCTTGAAAGGGCCAATTCTTTTTCTTAAACCTAGTTCAGGAATTACAACTGTGACTTTTCCTGTCTTTGTGCTTTTGTCTCCCACATTCTTAATGTTTGTTGCAGTTACTAAGGTGTCTCCTGGTTGGAGGACTTCATTACTCAGTCTAAGTCTCTCGATTTTGAACTCATCTTTTTTTGTCTTTTTGATAACTGGTTCTGCTGGAGTTGGTGTACTTTGGTTTTGTCCAACTGCAAAGCTTGAAAAATGTTCTACTTCAAAAATAACTTCCCCATCTGTTGTTGGGAATGGTGTAAATGAGATTAAGGTACAAAAATCACATGGTGTGTTAACTTCATTTGGATTGGTTGTAAAACCTTCATTAAAGAAGATTACTGGGGTTGTATA